>Ga0209194_1000334_pt1 | contig 39757 bp, 39 predicted proteins | sample COGITO_mtgs_1004_FD_184787 | JGI IMG/M metagenome (GOLD analysis project Ga0209194, IMG submission 184787) | Pelagic marine microbial communities from North Sea - COGITO_mtgs_100413 (SPAdes) (version 2) | ecosystem: Environmental > Aquatic > Marine > Epipelagic ... | reverse complement strand
TTATTAGGATGTTGGCAAAATGGGCAGTGCATGAGCGCGAAACCTGTGTGGCAGTCGATGGATAGCTGCTCGGTTGATGACCGACGACTAAAGCAACGTTACGACAAAATCAGCCGACCTCAAACTATTGATGGCTATTAGCCAAGAATACGCCAAGAATACTCTCGATTGCAGCTAGGTGAGTCAAAAAAACTAAAAAACCGAGGCTCCCGTAGAGGAAACTTCGGCTTTCGTGATCAAGCGGAACGTTGGACGTTGACTGCTAGATAGTTGAGTATCAGACAGTTAATTGTCAGACAGTGAACCGCTAAATGGCTGGCCGCCCAATCACCTGATTAGTCTTTAGTAATTTTGGGAGGTTCGCGAAAGGCGATCGCAAAAAACAAAGTTCCAATGATGCAGGCAAAGATCAAGATGTAAGCAACAGCTTCCATGATTCATTCCTAAATAAACAACAGGTCGTCTAGGCCATTAGCCTAAACTTTCGAGCTTAAGACGCTCAAGGCTACTACTAGTCTAAAGGATTCAAACTTAGCTCGCCTTCATCGCTTAGCTCTATCGTTACATTTCGTCGCGACATAGCGGCGCTCAAAGCACAGATAAAAAAGCGCCAAGAGCATGAACCCTTGACGCCTTTAAGCGTTAGCTTCTGTTGGCTGCCTTTGTAGAAAGGTCGCCCACTTTCTGGAAGTAGCCCCACTCAACCTGCTCAGGTGAGAGGTCAGGGTCAACGCCCGCGAATACGTCTCTAAACAGCGTTCTCGAACCGTGCCAGATGTGGCCGAAGAAGAACAGCAGTGCGAAACAAGCGTGGCCGTAAGTAAACCAACCGCGAGGACTCGAACGGAATACACCGTCAGAATCTAACGTCTTACGATCAAACTCAAAAGGCTCGCCTAGCTGAGCTTTACGCGCATAGCGCTTAACCGCTGCGGAGTCTTCGATATGCTGTCCGTCTAGCTCGCCGCCGTAGAAGTCAACCACTACGCCGGTCTGCTCAAAGCCGTACTTAGATTCAGCGCGGCGGAATGGAATATCAGCGCGAAGAACGTTGTCTCTATCTACTAGGACAACTGGGAACGTCTCGAAGAAGTTAGGCAGGCGGCGAACCGAAAGCTCGCGACCTTCACCGTCGTGGAAGACAGGGTGGCCCAGCCACGCGGTGGCAATACCGTCACCCGAATCCATGGGTCCAACGCGGAACAGACCGCCTTTCGCGGGGCTGTTGCCTACGTAGTCGTAAAAGGCCAGCTTCTCAGGAATCTGAGCATAAGCATCTTCTTCAGAAGTACCTCTAGCCGTAGCCGTTTGCACTCTGCGCTCAATTTCTTCGGCAAAGTAGCTGCCATCCCACTGATAGCGGGTAGGGCCAAACAGCTCAATCGGCGTCGTAGCCGATCCGTACCACATCGTACCGGCTACGATAAACGCAGCAAAAAACACAGCCGCAATCGAGCTGGACAATACAGTTTCGATGTTACCCATACGCAACGCTTTGTACAGGCGCTGCGGCGGTCTCACGGTGAGGTGAAATAAACCGGCCACAATACCGACAATACCGGCTGCAATATGGTGAGCTACCACGCCGCCCGGATTGAACGGGTTAAACCCGGCTGGCCCCCATTCTGGAGCAACGCCTTGGACGTGCCCAGTCAGTCCATAAGGGTCAGAAACCCACATACCCGGTCCCCAAAGGCCGGTCAGGTGGAAGGCTCCAAAGCCGAAGCAAAGCAGACCTGATAAAAATAGATGAATGCCGAACATTTTAGGCAAGTCCAAAGCTGGCTCGCCCGTTCTAGGATCGCGGAATAGCTCTAGATCCCAATAGACCCAGTGCCAGCAAGCGGCTAAGAACAATAGACCTGAAAGGACGATGTGAGCTAGGGCCACACCTTCAAAAGACCAAAAGCCGGGGTTGACGTTTGTCGCGCCCGTCACGTCCCAGCCACCCCAAGACCCGGTTACACCCAGACGAGTCATAAAAGGTAGTACGAACATGCCCTGTCGCCACATCGGGTTCAGAACAGGATCGCTCGGATCAAAAGTTGCTAACTCGAACAGGGCCATAGAGCCTGCCCAACCCGCAACCAGTGCGGTATGCATTAAATGTACAGAAATCAGTCGACCTGGATCGTTCAGGACGACGGTATGTACTCGGTACCAAGGTAGACCCATTGACTACGCTCCTCCTTGTTTTTCTCTTGTTTGTTTTCTTTAAATTAACGCCCAACCTTGAACTTTCTTAAAGCGAAGGCGTGTGTTCGTTAAACTTGATGCCTACTGACGAAGACTTCAGATAATACTAAGGCTACCAGATATAGAACCTCTCTAACCCTAGCGAGTTCGGATATTTGGCTATTGCACCCCACCTCCATATGTCCTATTTTGGCGTAGAGTTAACGAGATCTCAACCTGCTCGCCGAATCTACTGTCAAAAAAGTAAATACAAAGGTGTATAAAGAAGTGTAACGGTTTCTCATGAAGTGCTCTAGAGCAATGCTCCCTATAAAGAACGCAGGTTAAAGCAGGTTATGGTTCTCATCAAGTTTGTAAAGGAAGACAAGGAAGTAGAGGCCGCAGTCGGCGCTAACTTGAGATTTAAGGCTCAAGAAAACGACATCGATATCTACAGCTTTATGGCTAAGCTGATGCAGTGCGGTGGCTATGGTCAGTGTGGAACTTGTGTCGTTGATATTGTCGAAGGCGCAAACAATCTCTCCGCGCGAACGGCGGTAGAAGAAAAGATGTTGAAAAAGCGGCCTTCTAGCTGCCGATTGGCCTGCCAGACCACGGTAAATGGGCCAATCAGTGTGGTGACCAAGCCTGATAAGAAAGAGAGCCTAAAAAAGGCTAAGGCCGAGGCGGCTGCGAAAGAAGCCGCTGAAGCGGCCGCAAGCAAGGCCATTGAGTCAACTTCAGCTAAGTCGGACGAGAGCTACTCAGCGGCTGAGTGATGATATGCTATAGGCATAGGTTAACCAGCATTTAGGAGTCAGTCAGGTTCTATGGAAACTAACAAGCTAGGGTTCGTGGCCAGCGTTTTATTCGTCTTTGTTCCCACTGTGTTCCTCTTGATTTTGTACATTCAAACGGCCAGCAAGAAGACGGGTTCATAGTCAGCTGTCACTAGTCCAGTCATCAGTAGTCCAGCCATCAGTAGTCCAGTCATCTAGTTCAAGAATCAGCCATCAGCTCAAGGCGACAGTTTTTGCTTATCGAAAGCCCGCTCCTGCGCACCTCCAAAAGGAATTTGCTTGGGGCTACGTAATTAAGCGCCTTACGTGGCTTCAACGACTGGAAAATGCAGATTACTCGTTCATGTTTTTGTAAGTTGCTACGGCTGAAGGCGAAATTCGGTTGAGGTAGCGGAAGATCCAGTATTTGAATACTGTGTCTAGGATCACTGGGAAGGTGGCAATAAAAAGGAATATGAAATTTCGATTGGCCGGTAGCCCTAAGTGATTGGCCATGCCTTCTAGCAGTACTTCCCAGCCGTGAGGCGAGTGGAAACCTACAAAGGTATCTGTAAATAGAATAATTAAGAATGCTTTAGCGCTATCGCTGAGCCCGTAGACGATTTCGTCTATGAAGGCTTTGAGAGTGGCTACTTTTTCTTTGCAGTTGGTTAGCAGCAGCGAAAAGGTGATAACAGCGATCGCATCTGCAAATACGTTATTCACCGCATCGGCACTGCGATCGCGATACTCTTCCTCAATTAAAGCAGCCTTCTGCCTGACTTGACCCTCAATTTCTCGTTCGCCGATTTCCGGCGTTTTACCTAGCAAAACTTCAAATCGCAGCCGCTCTTCATACTGCTGAAGCTCGTGCAGCGCCTCTTCCTCCATCTCCGAGTTAAGGAAAATCTCTGCCTGCGTTTCGTTGCGCACCTGAGCTACGATAGGATGCACTATGAAATTTTTACTAAGGTACTGCGCTAGTAGCGGCACAATCACGAGCTGAAGCACAAACGTAATCGCCACGGTAGTCTGCGTTTTAGACATGCGGAAGTTACGAACCACTTCCGTTTCTGCATCCGGATCGAGATCCTGCTTAATTCGATCTACCGTACGCAAGATAGACCGGGGCAGTACACTGCTGCGGCTAGTCAGCGCTTCGTTAGCCGTATCTTCGGTGGTGATGCCAGGTTTTTCGCTTTTAGCCAGTCCGGTTAGCGGTCGGGTTTGCAGTTGATTTAGCGCAAAAGCAGGCACAGCGAAGGTAGATGGCTGTCGATATTTCTCTAGGGTTTCATCGACGAGCTGTAGTTTGCTAAAGAAAATGGCAGGCCCGCTAATTTGATTGACGGGTACATCGTCTGGTAAAGGCGTGTCTAGCTGCCCGGTGTTGACCGGCAGTACCGAGCTGCTCGCCTTAAACGCCGTCATTTGCCTTTTGATGATGCCGAGATATTTATCTAAGTCTTTTTGAAGGAGTCGGTAAGCACTGCTGCTGTAGTTGCCGTCGCCTTTTGAGATAGGTTGCCCGTCGAAGTAATCTGCTTCTATCTGGCGAATTTCGAGAGCAGCTTCGTAGGCTTTATCCAGCGCTCTATCTGGCGTTGTTGTGACCCACTGCCGAAGCTTGCCAAATAGCCCAGTTTGCCGAGAAAAATTGGTCATTGCTTAGCCAAAAACCCAAACCAGAAGTGAGAGCTATTCTATCTTACGGCGGAAGATAACAGACTGCGGCGAGAAGTGAGGTTTGCTGGGCTAGCTGGGCGTCTTTAAAGGGGATTCTGCGATCGCCTCAAAGCAAACACAATTGTTCAGGTGCGCACCCTGCGTTGCTTCCAAGGCATAAAAACAGCCTGTAAAAGTTCACCCAAAGCCCTGCGTCCTACCTTAATTTGGTGACGGCGAGTTGGCATCCGAAAAATATATACGCCGCGACGACAAAGCGCTGCTAGCCATCCGCCAATGGCAAATCCAAAGCTCCAAAGCCCAGCCTCGCCAATTCCTAACGTCAACATGTCGCCTAAATGTAAGTAGCTAAACGACTTAGGATCGCGCCCCCTAGTCATAGCCGATAGATTTTTAGCCACTTGGCTGGCGGCTTGATAGGCGGCTTGTGCTGTACTAGGCGTAGCTTTTGATGAACCACCCTGAGCCGCGCTATCGCCAAGTACAAACACATTGTCGTATTCGATCAGCTGCAGCGATCGCCGAGTTAACCTTTGCCCTTGGTCATTGCTTCTTACCGGCTGTGCTCCTAACCAAGGCCGAGGCTGAGTCCCCGCGGCCCAAAGCGTTAGCTGGCTAGGCAACACTTGTTGTCTATTTTTCGTTTCAACCGTCACCGCATCGGCGGTTACTGCTGCCACACTGGTTTCTGTCATCACCTCAATTTGGCGGCGCGACAGCGACTTCCTAGCCAGCCGTCTCAAGCGCTTTTCAAACGGGGCCAGAATCGTCTCTCCTCTTTCGACTAATGTAATCTGAACATTCTGAAGCCCATGACGCGTTAGATAGTCTTTCACCTTCCCGGATAGCTCAACGCCGCTAGGGCCACCACCGATCACTACAACCTGCGTCGGAATCGAAAGATCTAGCGGAAGCTTTTGAGCTTGAACAATTTGAGCCAGCCTGGACTTAAGCCTCAGCGCATCTTGTAAAGAACGAAACGTCAGCGTATGTTGCTCGACGCCAGGAATATCGACCGGACGATTTTCTGCCCCAGTTGCGACTACCAGATAGTCGTAGCCAATTTTTTCTCCAGCGGCGCTCACGACCTGCTGCTGAAGATCAATAGCGTCCGCTCGCGTTTGTTTCCAGATGACGTTTTTGCCCATTAGCAGGCTGCTGTAAGTAGGCGCAATCTCCCATTCCTTTAGCTCATCAGTTAGCAGCTCGTACATCATCGGCGTAAACAAAAACCGATCTTTAGGCTCAATCAGCACAATTTTAGCGCTGCGTAAGTGTCGATACTTTTGTAGATATAGCGCGGTATAGAGACCTCCAAACCCGCCGCCTACAATGCAAATTCGAGGAGCCGCTAGCGCTTGTCGTGGAGGAGCTGTCTGCTGGCTCATGAATAGATGGTTGAGAGAAGATGGTCAGGTTATAGATGATAAAGAGTATTTGGAAATAATGCAGCAGTGGCCGCACCTTCTAAGCAGGATGGCTGATAGAATTCACGCAATCCCTGACCTTACTCAGCTCGGCCTTACTCAGCTCTACAGGATCTAAAGATAGTAAATTTGAATGTTTTGGTAGAAGATATTGTTCAAGTTTGGCAAATTCCGCTGCAGATGCCAGCGACGAAATTGGACAACTTGCTTCATCATTACCGTAGCTGTCTTTCTCAAGATGAAAAAGATAAGGCCGATCGCTTTCGGTTTCCCGAAGATAGACGTCGCTTTGTAGTAGCTAGAGGAACTCTACGACATCTATTGGGGCGTCAGCTTAATCAGCGTCCTGAGCAAATTACCTTTTGCTATGGCGCGTATGGCAAGCCAGCGGTGAGCTTGCCTCCTGAGCTTGAGCAGTCTCCATTGCATTCAGCGGGTGAACGCTACCTACAGTTTAATCTGTCGCATTCGGGCGAAATAGCCTTGTGCGCCTTAGGGTACAAACGCAAATTAGGCATAGATATAGAGCAGGTGAAAACGATTCAGCGGCTTGAGGGCATGATGAAGCGGACGCTAGTTGCTAGTGAGCAGCAGCAGGTTGAAGCAGAATCAGCAGCCTCACGATCACGCGCTTTTTTGCAGCGGTGGACTTGTAAAGAGGCTTATCTCAAGGCAATCGGTTTGGGGCTGACTCAATCTATGCAGACGCTAGAAGTTCAAATAGAGCCGCCCAAGTTTTTAAGGGTGCCTGAAGACTGCTCGGCAGGGTGGCGCTTGCATTTGATAGAGGTGCCAGAAACCTACGTGGGAGCGCTAGCCGTGGCAGGAGAAACTGCGGTAACGCAGCATCGGTGGCAGCATCTATCGCCCAACGATGATGACTGACTTCACAGGACGCTCGATAGAATTTCCGTCTGCATCTAGCCGTCCGAGATGGATTTGTCCGTTGTAATAAAGCGCGGAGGAACTGCCGCCATCCAAGTTTAGTAGCTTCACTGCGCCCCGCGAAGCTGCAAATTCAGCCACTTTCGATAGGGTAAGGCCAGAAGCGTTTGGGCGTTGGGCAACCATGATAAGCATGATGGCATCGTTGGCAGTAAGCGCGATCGCACTTCTCGCGTTAGGCCCCGCACTCCCAATCGCATCTCTTACTCGCTCGCCGTTCTTATAGTCTGTAAACCCTTCTTCATAGGAGGTGTCCGCTGGCAGCAGCTGCGGCCCTGCGCCGATAGCGGTCTGAGTGGTACAACCTCCTGGGACAGCGGCATCATGAAGGACGATATCGTATTTCACGACAGTGCTATCAGCCTGACAGCTATAAGCTCGAAATTCCGAGCGGTTGAGGATTTGGGGCATATAGGGCGCTAAGTCCGGATTTTTAACTAGCCTTTCATTATCGGCAGGGTCACCCACCGTTTGCCCCTGAAGAGTAAGGTGAGAGGTGGTTTTACCATTCTGCGGATCGAAGAATCCACCGTTGAGAACAGCTAAAGCATCTTCTTGTTTCGCAAAGTTTTCGACCGTTGTAAGGTCATCGGCAACGGCAATAGATAAAGGCGTTCCGGCTGGCAGCTTAACGACGTGAACGGTTGCGTCTTCTAGCTCGTAGGTTTGGTAATCTGGTTCGTTCGTTTGCGCAATAGCAGACTTCAGTTCGCCTGTAGTCTCTGCTTTAGCGGGCGAAAAGGCGGGCACAAGTAAAGGCAAGCCAAACTTCAAGAAGCTACCCCAGCCGAGCGCCGCAGCGGCAACGATGGCCAATATCGTATATCGCTTGCGGGTTTTAGTATTGACGTTTGAAATGGGGGAGCGCGATCGCTTATCCGGCTGCATTACGTACTTTCTCGCTATAGTCTTTAGCTCGCATCTGACGAAATCCCTGAAATGCTATCTGTCTGATTCTATGGGGCATATAGGACAATACTTGGCCTACTTTAGCTCGTGTAGAAAGCTTACCAACATCTTTGAGTTCAGAAATGAGGCTTCTACCCCGCTGCGTTTCGCCCTTTTCGATCAGGCGCATCGCGAGCACCTGTTTCAGCTCATTGACTCTCGCTTGTCTGATTTTTTCCAGCTCGGGCCTTTGAGAAAAGCAATAGCCATCTAGGCAAAAAGACTTAGCGCTGAGAAAATGAATGTCTTGATTGAGGCTAGTTTGTCCACCGTGGAAGCGGTATTCCATCAGGCGCTCTGGAATGAAGTAGGCAGTTTGACGAGCGATCGCACATCTTACCAATAGATCAAAATCCTCACACCCATCCGCTTCCAATCGCATAAAGTCTACCGTTTCCAGGCTGCTCCGACGAAACAGCGAAGACCCCACTTGCAGACTTTGGTGAACAAACGTTTCAGCTAATAAGTCCTCAACAATCCCCACTGACAGACGATCTTTTCCCCATTTCGCAGAGTTAGCGGCAGTAGCGGCCTCCTCTCGCTGATTGTTTGCATTAATGACCCAGTGATCGGAGCAGACGAAATCGACTGAAGGATTGGCGTCTAGAACCGCCACCGCTTTCTCTAAAAAGGTTGGCGTCAGCGCGTCGTCATCGTCGAACTTGATAAAGTACTGCCCTCTAGCCGCTTCGTAACCCGAGCGCATATTGCGGCTTCGTTTAATGTTCTGCGGATGTCGAATATAGCGGATGCGCTGATCGCTCCATTGCGAAACGACCTCTGCGGTGCGATCGGGTGAGGCGTCATCGCAGATCAGCAGCTCAAAATCTGAGTAGGTTTGATTCAGTACGCTGTTGACGGCGTAGGGCAGAATGTCTGCGCGGTTGTAGGTGGGAATGCAGATACTGACGTTGGGTGAGTGGAAAGGCACGGCGCAGCAGTGAGTATTGAGTGTTGAGTGATAAGAAGTGGAGTGGAAAACCCGAGGCGCTTACATATAGCAATTATGCTTGATGCCTGCGGGTAAGCTAGGGTGCACAGCTGACGCGATTAACATGACTGCGGATTTGGATTCTCTTTATTTACCTACGGTTTCTGTCGTTGTGCCCATTTACAATGGCGAGCAGGATTTACCTGAGCTACTCGACCGTTTGATGGGGCAGAGCTATCCAGCAGATAAAGTCGAATATTTGCTCGTGGACAATGCAAGCGTTGACCGCACTAGCGATATTTTATTGAGTGCTGTTGAAAAGTTCGCCAGCAAGGGCCTAACGCTAAGGGCGATGAGCGAAGACATCATTCAAAGCGCCTATGCTGCTAGGAATACCGCGATCTTGGCAGCAGCCAGCGAGTTTTTGGCGTTTACAGATGCCGACTGCTATCCGCATCCAGGTTGGCTGATGGCGCTCATGCAGCCTTTTACCGATAAAAAAGTGGGCTTGGTCGCTGGTAGGATTGCGGCTTTTCCGGGCAAAACGCTGCTAGAAAACTACGCCGAACGCAAAAGCATGATGCACCAGGAAGACACGCTGGCGCATTCGTTTTGCCCCTATGGACAGACGGCGAATTTAGGCATCAGACTAGCCGCCTTAAAAGACGTCGGGCTGTTTCGACCCTATTTAACAACGGGTGGCGATGCGGATATCTGCTGGCGCGTTCAAGCGGCGAGTTGGGAAATTTGCTATGCCACAGAGGCCGTAATTGAGCACCGGCACCGACAGACGCTAAAGGATTTGTACGCGCAGTGGTATCGCTACGGGAAGTCTAATCGATATTTGAATCAGCTACATGGGGTGGAATTGACAAAGCGATCGCGCAAACAAGACCACAGCCGCAGCCTCTTACGCTGGGCACTGAAAGAACTACCTAGCGCTGGCGTTAAGCTTCTGCTAGCGAGAGGATCGGCAGTCGATATCGTGGCAACGCCCTTGGACATCTACTGCTCCCAAGCCCGCGATTTGGGGCAGCTAGAGGCGCAGCTGCCTGAAAAAGCTAGGGAGAAAGCCTACCTTTCTAGGTCAATTACATATCAATAACCATTCTCTGGTTTAAGGCATAAATCCAGCCTTGGCCCTTTAGCAACCAATCTCCAGCAATGAATATTCTGATGCTCTCAGCGACGTTTCCCTATCCGCCTACTCGGGGCGGAACTTCTGTGAGAACTTTTAACCTGCTGAAATTTCTAAAGCAGCAAGGCCATCGCATTACGTTGGGAACGCTGCGCACTCAAGATGTCTGTGACGAAGATGTATCAGCGCTAAGGAACTGGGTGGATGAGCTAGGCGTTTTTCAACGTCCGTTAGATGAGGCGCAGACAACCGGGGCGACTGGAAAACTCCTGCGATTAGCTAATTTCGCCATCAGCGGCGTACCACCTAGCGTCACCACGACGCGATCGCCTGCCATGCAAAGCTGGGTCACCGAAAAAATTGCGAGCGCCCAGTTCGAGGCCATTACCTGTGAGCACAGCGTCAATGAGGTGTATGTCCCTGAGGATATTCGCACCCGCATCCCCAAATCCGTCGTGAATATTCATAGCTCTGTCTATGGCACCTGCGCTCATCAGCTTGCGAACAGAACAGCAGAGAATGCCCTGCGCGATCGCCTCACCCTGCCCCTGCTCAAACGCTACGAACAGCGCTACTGTCAAAAGTTCTCCGATTTGGTCGTCACAACTTCTGAAGACCGCAGGCAAATGGGCCAACTCAGCGGCAAAGAGCCGATTCACGTAATTTCTAACGGGGTTGATCTAGATTTATTTACGATGCGATCGCAAGATCCAAACGGTCAGCGCCTGGTTTTTATTGGCGCCATGGACAACCTGCCAAACGTGGATGCAGTGACGTTCTTAGCTCAAGAAATATTTCCGCTCGTGCTTCAAAAGTATCCAGCCGCAACGCTTTCACTGGTCGGCGCTAGACCAACGCCAGCCGTTCAAGCGCTCGGCGAAATTCCTAACGTGATAGTAACCGGCAAAGTACCCGAGATGCGGCCTTACCTACACGAGTCCACCGTTTGCGTTATCCCAATGCGAACCGGCTACGGCATCAAAAACAAAACGTTAGAGGCCATGGCAGCCGGGATTCCGGTAGTAGCCAGCGATCGCGGCTTGGAAGGCTTAGCCATAGAAGGCAACGGCATTCCGCTGCGAGCATTAAAAGCAGAGACTGCATCTGAGTACGCAACGGCAATCGGCCGGCTGTTTGACTCAGATGAGCTGAGGGCGCAGCTTTCTAAAAACGGTAGAGCGATGATTGAACGAGAATATACTTGGGCGATCGCAGGCCAGCAATACGAGCAGGTACTGGCCGATGCGCCAATCTAGGCTGCAACGTCTAGACCACAAAAAAGCAGACCCTTCGCGACGAAGAATCTGCTTTTAAGATAATGCAGCCCATTAGTTTGAGAACATCTCACCCTAATAAGCGTCTTGCAGCTCGTAGAAGTCAGGCGAAATGTAATCCTTGCGCAGCGGCCAGCCTTCCCAATCTTCAGGCATCAGCAACCGCTTCAAGTTGGGATGCCCTTCGTAGACAATCCCATACATGTCGTAGCACTCACGCTCTTGCCAATCAGCCGCCTTCCAAATCCAATACACAGAAGGAATGGTCGGATTATCTCTAGGCAAAAAGCACTTAATGCGAACTTCTGCGGGCGCATCAGCATCATCGCTTAGCTTAGTCAGATCGTAAACGCTCACCAGCTCCTTACCAGGGCCAGAGTCATACGCGCACTGACAGCGCAGGTAGTTGAATCCGTAAGCGTAGAGCGCGGTGGCAAAAGGCAGCAAGAATTCAGGATCTACCTTGAGCACTTCAATGCCCAAATGATCGCGCTCCATAACGTCATGGGCAAAACCCTGCTCGCTTAGCCAAGTAGAGACCTCGCCCGCTTCAACAATGGCCGAGTCTTCAGCGTTCTCTTCAGCGCCTTTTTCTTTAGCTTTATCTTCAGCCATTAGCCTACGCTTTCTCCTTCAGTTCTTCAGACTCAGCTAACGCTGGGGCAACGGGCATTCCCATCGCTTCGCGCAGCTCTTTCGGTGGCGTATCGCGCGTTTCTGAAGCTAGGTAGGTGCCCGTTAAAATAGGCGCTACTGTTTTCAGCTCGTGCGATCGCGTATAAAAGCGATGCGTCTCTTTCAGCTTGTCATGCTCGCGCATCGACTCATTAGCAATTTTCTTGCGCAGCTTAATCACCGCGTCGAAAATTGCTTCAGGTCTAGGCGGGCAGCCTGGAATATAAACATCAACAGGGATGATTTTATCCACGCCGCGCAGAGCGGTAGGCGAATCTGAGCTAAACATACCACCGGTAATGGTACAAGCGCCCATGGCCATCACATAGGCAGGCTTTGGCATCTGCTCATAAAGGCGAACCAGCGCTGGGGCCATCTTCATCGTGACGGTTCCGGCCACAATGATTAGATCGGCCTGACGGGGGCTAGCTCGAGGCGCAAGACCGAATCTGTCAAAGTCGAAGCGAGAGCCAAGCAGAGCCGCAAACTCGATAAAACAGCAGGCCGTTCCGTACAGCAATGGAAACAGGCTAGAAAGCCGCGTCCAGTTGTATAGGTCGTCAACGGTGGTCAAAATAATATTTTCTGAGAGGTCGTTTGTGACTCCCATGTTTGCGGCTGGGTTCATCAGCCGCTCGCCCGGATTAATTAACGGGCCACTGCCGTTTTTTAAGTTGGGCTGCGTACTAGATCCTAAGACCACTCCAATGCTCCTTTACGCCAAGCGTAGACTAAACCAATTACCAAGATGGCTATAAAAACCAGTGCTTCTACAAATGCTAGAAGGCCTAGGGAATGAAAAGCGACCGCCCAAGGATATAAAAACACCGTTTCCACGTCAAAAATAACGAAGACCAGGGCGAACATGTAGTAGCGAATGTTGAACTGAATCCACGCGCCGCCAATTGGCTCGCATCCAGACTCGTAGGTTGTGCGGCTAGCTGGGCCAGCGCTAGCGGGCCGCAACAGCTTAGAGGCGCTCAGTGCAGCCACAGGCACTAGCGAGCTGATAATTAAAAAGACGAGGAAATATTCGTATCCACTTAAAACAAACACAAGCGATCGCCCTAGACTGAATAGCAGTTGATGCCAATATGGTTTTTATTGTAGCGGGCTAAGGAACGAGAGGGGGATGGTTTTTGTTATTGCGCAGATAGAGAAAACCAGATGGATGAAAACCACTCTATGCAATAATATTTAACAGTTATTCTCATATTTTTTGCTAAGGCCTCACATTTTTGCTAAGGCAATTTTGTCAAGGCAGTGCTGATATGACGATAGCGGGTTCTCCAACGCTGAATGGTTGAAAAGTAAGGGCGATGAAGTAGGTGCGATGACGACAGAACCAGAAAACCTAGAGTCAATAAAATCAGAGACATCCTCTGAGCGCTCAGATAGTGCGCCCGTAGCGGATAGTGCGCCCGTGGAGGAGACGATTCCCCTGGTAAAGCCCGAGCTATCTCCTGAGGCGGACGCTGACGGTAGTGGTGAAGCGGAAGAAAAACCGCTAACGCCCGCAGAGATGGACTGCTTCGAATGCCGCTCTTGTGGCTATACCTACGAACCGACCAAGGGAGACAGTCGATCCAAAATTCCGGCAGGTGTTCCCTTTAAGGAGCTAGCGCAAGATTGGCGCTGTACAGTTTGCGGCGCGAGCAAATCACAGTTTAGCAACGTAGGGCCTGTCGGTACGGCCTCAGGCTTCAAAGAAAACTTGAGCTATGGCTTTGGGGTGAACACGCTCACGCCCGCGCAAAAGAACCTGCTGATATTTGGCGCTTTGGGAATAGCAGTACTGTTCTTTTTGAGCCTTTATGGATTGCGATAGGTCTTCGCCTAAGTAGGCCCCTTTCGGATGCAGTAGCCCCTTTTCATATGCATTCAGGCCGCAAATCTTTTACGAGATTGAGCGAGCGGCTGTTTAGATTTACCAGATTAGATAGATTTTTGTTGGAGTGGTCATGCAGACGGTTTTAGGTTTTTTGGATAGGACTGGGCGACGCCTTATAAGGGTAGCTCTACAGCTCTTTTCACGGGTTTTCCTCAAAGGAGGCTTGGCGATTGGGCTAGTAGCGCTACTCGCTACTGGCTGCGGCAACATTTATCTATCGGATACAGAGACGAATCCTTGGGAAGTCATTGCGCTGCCAACAGAAGCCTCTATCTCTGATGTGGACTTTGCGGGCGACGGCGAGCATGGCTGGTTAGTGGGTAGCCGGACGACACTGCTCGAATCCACCGACGCAGGCAAAACTTGGGACACGCGCATTTTAGGACTAGGCGATCAGCAGTACACCTTCACCTCTATTGATTTCGAAGGCGATGAAGGCTGGCTAGTCGGTCAGCCCAACATCATGCTGCACACCAGCGATGGCGGTACTTCTTGGTCAAACATTCCACTCGATCCTCAATTGCCAGGCCGACCTTTGCTGATAACGGCTACTGGCCCAGACTCGGCTGAATTAGCCACCGATATTGGCGCTATCTACAGTACTAAAGACGGCGGTAAGCAGTGGAAGGGTCTAGTCCAATCGGCGGTTGGCGTTGTTCGTAATATGACTCGCAACGAGGCTGGCCGGTATGTGGCGGTATCTTCTCGCGGCAACTTTTATTCGACCTGGGTGCCCGGACAAGACGCCTGGCAGCCGCACAACCGTGAGAACTCAAAGCGCTTACAAAATATGGGCTTTAATAAAGATGGCTTGCTATGGCTGATCGCTCGCGGTGGGCAAATGCAGTTTGGCACAGAGCAAACTGAATACGAAGAGTGGACTAAGCCAATCAATCCTGAGTTTGCCGCTAGCTGGGGGTTGCTAGATGTAGCCTACCGGACGCCAGAAGAGCTATGGGTAACCGGAGGAAGCGGCAATCTACTTAAGAGTGAAGATGGCGGCGAGACATGGGCCAAAGACAAGGCTGTAGAGAACGTGCCGACCAATTTCTATCGCATCAAATTTTTAGGTAAGGATAAGGGCTACGTGTTGGGTCAGCGGGGCTACCTCTTGCGCTATGACGAAGAACACCAAACTGCATAAGCCAAACTGTATAAGACGGCTGTAAACCACCTGTTTAAGATGTCTTACTTTGCTTTTTGCAAGCCAGTCTTTATTTTTGCGGCAGTTTGAGCAATTTAAATACCCAGCGGATTAAAACTCTGAGCTGATGTCGACGGAAAAATCTGCTTGTTAGGTATCTATTTGTTAGGTATTTCTTGTGGGGAGAGCTAAGAGTTTCGTATGATAAGTAAAAGTGCTGATTTGCTCTAGATTAGGAGATACGAGATATGGCTGGCGTTACCGGCGAAAGACCTTTTGGCGACATTGTTACGAGTATTCGCTACTGGATTATCCATAGCATCACCATTCCAGCTTTGTTTATTGCTGGTTGGCTGTTTGTTTCGACAGGTTTGGCATACGACGCGTTTGGCACACCTCGTCCCAACGAGTACTACCCCAACAATCAGATGGAGCTACCTATTGTGGATGACCGTTACAATCCCGACAGTACGCTCCGCTACAACGACTAGAGAGCGATCGCGTCGAGGCGCTGCCCTAGTCGTTCGATACTGGGGCAATCGACGCTAGCTCTCGACTCAACAATATTTTCGATAACATTTTTGGAGATTTTTAATGACTACCGGAAACCCTAACGAACCCGTTACCTATCCGATTTTCACCGTGCGCTGGCTCTCTGTACATGCACTAGCGGTGCCTTCTGTATTCTTTTTGGGCGCGATCGCCGCAATGCAGTTCATCCAGCGATAAGCGAGCAATCTAAATTCCTCGTTCAAATAAACTACCTTTTGTAGGAGACACTCTAGGAGACCAATATGGCCGATAGACCCACTAATCCGAACAAGCAGCCCGTTGAGTTAAACCGAACATCATTGTTCTTAGGTTTGCTCGTAGTCTTTGTAACCGGCTTGCTGTTTTCCAGCTACTTCTTTAACTAAGCTGCGCTATGCCCTGGTAAAGCCGTTGTGTATGGCTTTACTAGGGACTGCGTGCGTCCCTTTATTTTTTGTTGTGAGTAGGAGTTAGGTTCCATGTTTCAAAACGGTAAAATTCCCCTATGGATTGTCGCTACAGTTGCAGGCACAGGCGTGCTCGTTGTAGTTGGCATCTTTTTCTATGGTTCTTATGTAGGGACTGGCTCTGCTATCTAGAAATCTGCTATCTAGAAAACAGGGCATTGAAAAAAGGCAACCTGCTCATCAGCGGGTTGCCTTTTTTGCGTTTAAAGATCAGACAGGTTTAGATTAAAACAAATCTCACTACACCACTTCTGTCTGGCTATCTTCAGCAACCTGTCCCCAAGTGGAGCTAGGGCCGTCTTTAGTTGTCGCCTGACCGCGCTCTATGTAGAGAAACAGCGCTGCCATCGCAACAGCGGGAAACACTAGGCCAACGGTGGGCACTAGAATTGAAGGAAGAAAGGAAGCTGCCATGTCAGTAAGTCCTTTTAAAAAACTTTGAGTGAACAGTACAACATTACTTTGAAATCGGGATCAAAAGCATCCTCCCTTAGCTGAAGTTTACGAGGGACTAGGTTCGTGGGTTCACTACGCTATTCGTAGGTTCACTATGTCAACAGCAGCTTATTGCCTTAAGTCTTGTGAAGTATGCAGAGATATACCAGTATATATACTTGAAATATGCTAATTGATAGTTGCCCGTCAACCTCTTTCGTGAGGTATAGGGCGTATCTTCCCTGAGGGAGGGGTGGAATTTGATACCCGTCGGCTAGAGTTAAGTCACAAAAGCGGAGTGCGACTTTTCATTCCTTTCTTGTCATTTAAAATCACTCGGAGAATTAATACATGCTAGGCGCAATCATTACTTGGGCAGTTTTAGGTTTAATCGCAGGGGCGATCGCAAGAGCGATCTACCCTGGTCATCAGGGTCTAGGTCTTCTAGGCACTATGGTTCTAGGCATCATCGGTGCCGTTGTGGGTGGGTTCGTAGCAGGGCTGTTTATCCCAGGGGCTTCGGCCGGATTTAGCATCGGCGGCATCGTCGTTGCTGTCTTGGGCGCAATCATCACGCTCTTCATCTACTATGCTGTTACCAAGCGCACTGCATAGAGTCTGCCAAAGGAATCTAACGTTTTCCTTAAGCGAAGGCTCCTTCGAGATAACTAGGTAAGAGAAAGGGCAACTAGAATGAATCTAGTTGCCCTTTTTTGTCAGCATTTAGCGACGAGGAAACGGCTTGACGAGCATTTTTTAGCTAAACTGTTTTACCTAATAGCTGTTTTATCTGATGTAGATGGCGAGCCATCACCTCAGAGCATTGAGATTTCTTTAGAGAGACGATTGGAAATTGATGACAGATAAGCAAGCTGAGGCGACAGCGCGCGCTTCGATTGATGGGTTAGCGGCGCAAATTCAGCAGCAAATGGCTTTGAAGTCAGCACTGAGTGATTTTGCGTTAGAGGCCGAAGGCGATCTTGCAACGGCCTTAGAGTCCTTCAGTGCAGAGCATTCTAGTCGTTGGGCCAAGCCTAGTTTGTCGGGCCTTAGCCGTAGCGAGCTAGCCGTTGATATGTTTATCACCCAAGGTGAAGTAGCCGGACAGCCCGTTATTGATCTGTTTGCTCAAACGCAGGAACTATCAGACGCCAATCGGGCGTGGCTGACTCAGTGGCGGCGCAGCTTTAATGGACTGTTTGAGATCAGAAATGTTGATTCAGACAGCGCTGAGCCTAATCAGTACGAGCTGATGAATTGGCTGACCGAGAAAGTCTACAGTGTTAGAACGAATCTAAACCTAATATCAGAAGTTGCTTCGCGATTAGAAGTTGGCGAGATTGTGCTGGCCCGGTTGCTGCCAGTCGCAGAGGATGAATGGACGTTCTCTGGGCCAATAACGCTGCTAGGTAAGCTAGGCAGGCCCAAGCTCGCTGTGGCTATTGGTAACTTTCGGCAGTGGTTTCCGCAGCAGCTTTACGGCGATGCACCTGAGCTACAAGAAGCAGCTTGGGAGTCTGTGAAACAGCAGTACGACGATTTCTTAGCTTTCTTTGGGGCCGAGCAGGTAACGCTACCAGGATACAAGCTGAATAAAAAGCTTCAGGCTTACCAGGAAGCGACCACCGAACGGCGATTGGCTGATGTTGGCATCGATAGTAATAAGTCATTAAAGACGCTGGCTCAAGAGTCAGGAATCTCCGAGGAGGAGATAGATGAAGCGATGAACGCGGTAGGCGAAGAAAGCAAGGTGGCCAAGAACCTGCTACAAAGCAGTCAGTCTTTAAAGATGGTGGTGCCAAAAGTTAAGCTGCCGGACGAACTGCGGCAGGCAGAGGCAGTAACCGTACTCATTCATCCCCGATGGGGAGAAACTTTCTTAACGGACTATAGTCGATTGGAGGCTTTGCTAGAGAAGGCGTCGGCGACTGACGAGGAAACTACGCTAATAGACCGGCTAGTGCTGAAATATTTACAGGATGACAAAGTGATTCTGCCGGTGTGGCAGCGGTTGGCCAAGACCTATCCGGCAAAGCTAGAGATGGCTTTGCAGCGCGTACTAGGCCAGCCTGCATTCGATATTGAGCGCGATTTGTTGAGCGCGATCGCCCGCTACGGAAAATCACTCACGCCTCAGATGCCCGAAAGCGCCAGCGTCCCTGAACATTTGGATCAATTATTCAAATCAGTGCTGAAGTCTTTGGGCAAAGATGCAGACGGCAAACGCAGCGGTAAGAAAAAAGCGCAAAAGAAGAAGTCTGGGTTCGGAGGATAGCTGCGTTTCTAAGCACGGTTTGATTTCTAAGCGTGGTTTAAAATTACCGCGAGAATCGTTAGTGAGTTTTAGGATTAGCAGTTTTGGAAAACGCATAGGCGATCGCACTTAGCAAAACCAGTCCCAACAGTCCAGCCAGCGGGTTGCTATCAATCCCCGTGACCCATTCAGGCACCTCGTTGGTGTACTCACTCAGTCCGCCAACGTTTACCAGGTAGTAACCGTAGATAAGGCCTGCGTGGAGGCCGATAGGGTAGCCTAGCCTAGGCTTAGCGCGGCTCAGCTTAGCCGAATGAGTCACACTAGCGACCGGTCTGCCGGTGGGCGATCGCCTAGCCCAAACCAGCGCCATCCCTAGAACCACTAACCCTAAAAACTGCGGCAGCGTCCGAACAATCTCCGGCCAGGGCTTAATAAAGTGCATGGCCGCAAAAAACAAAGCGCACATCCACAGCGCCGCTTTCGAGCCGTAGTTTTCTTCCAGTTCGCTCAGCAGCCAGCCGCGAAACAGCATCTCTTCGGCAAAGCCCACCGCCAGCGCCATTACTAGCCCTTCCACTACAAAGCGACCAAACCGAGAACTCGGCGCAGCAGGCTCGGCCCACCCCAACAGAGTCTGCAGTCCAAACAGCGCAAACACGCCTAGCATTCCGATCAGCATTGCCAGCAGCAAGTCGCGAGCGGTTTGCAGACGCAGACTCAGCCCGCAGTAGCTAAACGTATGACGCCAGCCGTGAATGCGCTTCCCCCAAATAGGCAGCCCAATCAAAAATCCAATGTAAATCAGCGCTAAGGCAACAATTTCGGCAGCGTTCGGTTGGCCTACGACTGCGCCTATCCAGTAAACCGGTAGCAAAATGGGTGAAAGTGCGATCGCCAGCAGCAGCAAGAAGCAAAAAATACGGCCCCAAGCGCCTCGGCGCTTAATCCAGGCCTCTAACCGGACGCCGCTGTTGGCTAGCCACCGGTAGGTTTTCAGCCGTTGATAGAAAGGATGAGGGCGCACAGTTGATTTGCCTGGTTATTCGTCCGGCTCAATTGTACTGGTCAAACCCTTAGCGCACAGCGCCTCGCAGTAAAACTCAGCGTGTTCCAATTCGCAAATGATGACCAAGCCCGTTCCAGCATTGTGAGCCTGCATCATAATATCGATCGCTTGGGGAGCCGTTAAAGCCGGAACGGTCGTTACCAGGCATTCCACCACATATTCCATGCCGTTAACGTCGTCATTGTGCAGCAGCACCCGGTATCGTGGCGCAATCTTGCGAACGGTCGAAACGGTTGTTTTTTCGATAGTTCCTACAGAAGTAGTAGGCATTTTTCTAGTCTGCTCCTTACAAATAGCTCAAACGTTTATTCTATCGTCGATACCCCATGGACGAGGAACAAGCAGCTATAGCGAAATTTTATATGGGCGTCGCCACAACCGCGTTTCTTAATATATCTCAGAGAAAAGAAAAATAAAGAGATTAAAATGACTCAGAGACCGATATATTCAATTATCGCTATAGAACTAGCCAGTCCGTCCGTATGGGTGAGCCACGCTATGAGCATCGCACCTTCTCAGATTCTCTACTTAGAACACGGCTCATCGCGACTTTATGCTGAAGCCATCCAAATTGTAGAAGCTCGCCGTCTTTGCTGGGCTAGGCCGACATTGCTCATCTGTGGCCTGCCTGAAACAAAAAGTTCAGACTCAGCCGATAGACAAGCTGCGATCGCCCAGGCTGCCGCTCATCCCGAGTCCTCCGATCTTTCCCTTTACGACCTAAAAGACTGCCCCGACCTGATCTGGCCAGCAACCTTCTTTAGCATCGCCTTCGACATTGACTTCTTTACGCTGCTCATCCAGATCAAACTCAGCCCTGACGATTCCCATCTTCGAAGCCAGGCTCAGCTCAGCGAATTTATCCGCAGCTTTTGGCTGACCCACGCAGATACATTTAGGTCAAATCTAGCTAAATCTAACCTACCTAAGCCTGAATTGTCGGAGATTGAGAAGCGGAACGTTTCTCCAATTCGGATTTTATCGTCTTAGTTTTTTAGCCGTAATCTTTTGCAGCCATATTTTTTTGCAGCCTTGTGTAAATGACTGTGCCTCTATTTGAGGTGGTTGCGGCTAGAGCGATCGCGCACCAAAGTCCCATAGTGTTTAGTATCCGAAGCAAAATTCACTTTAGAGGGACTGAAATATTACTCAGAACCTAGAGATAGACCTTTATTTGCTTCTTTTCTACAACAGACTGTAGCTTTGATTGCCTCATTTAATTTAGCTTTTACACCCATTTAACTAATCCATATACTGATCTCTCATTAGAAGAATTGTCTTTGATAAATCGACCTTTAGAGGTAAGCAAATATCCTCTCTATGCGGTGATTATGGTTTGCTGTTAGACAACAAGAAAGGGAGCGTTTTTTAGTTTGGCCCGACCAAAGTTCGGTAGCAAGAGCATTCGGCATCAGAGATAGCAGGTGATTTTACGCACTGTCGAGAAGTCAAATAGCTACGGAATGTATCGTCTAATACCAACGATAGACAACAAGACAATTTTTTGGAGAATTTTCTCGCCGAATTATCTATGGATTTCTGTCTATAAACGCAAAGTCATAGACAACAGATTGCTCAATTTTTCCGAGGAACAAAAACAAACTAGGTAGCTTCTATGAGAAATATAAGGTTTTATTGATGTGTTCTTTGCAGAACGTCAAGTTCTCTAGAAGGCCCAAGGAATAATTGATTTCAGGCTTTGTTGATTGTCCTGAGATGACTATTTTAAAGCTTTGAGGACGAATAGAAGTACCTTTAATAGCTTTTGGTAGCTTGCAGGAGGGAATAATCAGAAAGTTGGGAATATATCTGCATGTTGTCTGCATACTTTGTAGCAAAGCGCACTGACTTTCAACAGAGTCTTGAAGTTAAGTGGTTGTACTTACTTAAATCTTTATAGAAGCCATAGCTGAGTCAAGATTTGACGAATACACAGTTATTCTCAATCTTGATCTAGGCTTCATCGCTAAGTTTGTAAGCACGGGCATCGGCTTTGGAAAACACACATCGCGTTGTTTTAATTTGCATTTGTGTCAATATCAACTATTGAGTTTGTTCGATGTCAACTATTGAGAGTATAGCTGCTGATATAAATTGTTCTTGCATAGAGCAGCCGTTTTTAGATTACTAACTTGCCTGGAGTAATCGGTGGCCCGTAGTTGATAGTTCATTCAGATTAATTAAACTAACTGATAGCTCTTCGGGAGCTAACTGAGGAGAGAATAATATGGCAACCCTAGATTCACCACTGACCGTAGTTTGTCCTTCTGGCGTGCTGAACGCTGAAAGCGCCGCTAGCTTCGAACAGCAGTTGATGGCTGCAATGCAGCACAATCATGGCGAAGAACTAGTTATAGATATGAGCAACGTAGAGTCCTTAGACAATGCAGGTCTCGTTTCTTTTATGTCAGCGCTAAACAACGCTAAGCAAACCGGTACTCGCCTGAGAATTTGCTCTGCGCCGCCTTCTGTACGCATTGTGTTCGAACTAACTCAGCTTGATCGCATATTCACGATGGTGGATCAATTCCCAGTGGCAGCAGCTGCCTAGACGACAGGATTCTATCCACTCTCGGGCATATCTAAAAGACCGCTCCTAGAAACGCGACTCCTAAATATACGACTGAAGAAGATGCTTCCTTACAATAGTAAAGCGTCTTTTTTTTGAGTATTTTTTGGCTTCAGGTACGTTTAACTTTTCTATATCTAGCTTTTCCATATTTAGCTTTGGCAAGTTTAGCTTTGGCAAGTTTAGCTTTGGCAATGGAGTTGAGTAGGTGAACGAGTCCTGTTTTAGAGGGCTTGCTGCTGGGGGTTTGCGATATAGTAAGTGCCTGTAGATTTCTGGTGACGCCTGCTGTGACTATTGCCGCCGCTGATTTTCTAAATGCTGATATATCCCGACCTGCTAGGTATTTGGGCAACGAGCGCGGTGCAGTTCATAAACCATGGGAGACAGCAGATATTCGCTGGGTGCTGACCTACCCAGAGATATATGAGGTAGGCGCGTCTAACTTGGGCCACATCATTTTGTATAGCATTTTGAATGCGCTGCCCCGGCAACTGTGCGATCGCGCTTACCTCCCAGCCGCCGACCTCGCCGAGAAGCTAAAAGCCAGCCAGATGCCACTTTTTGCAGTTGAGTCTCGCCGCAGCCTGGTAGAGTTCGACATTCTTGGCTTTAGCTTGAGCTACGAACTAGGCGCAACCAACATTCTAGAAATGCTTTCGCTAGCCCAAGTGCCACTTACCTGGAAAGAGCGCGATGCTCAGGGCCCTTGGAATACAGAAGATGGGAGCTGGCCCCTAATTTTTGCAGGTGGGCAAACGGCAACCTCTAACCCCGAACCTTACGCCGAATTCTTCGATTTTGTGGCACTCGGCGACGGCGAAGAACTGCTGCCCGAAATTGGACTCATCCTTAAAGAAGGCAAAGCGGCAGGACTAAGTAGAGAGGCGCTACTGCTCGATTTAGCCCAGGTGCCCGGCGTATATGTGCCTAGATTCTACGACATGGCTCCAGATGGCTCAGTGCATCCTAATCGCCCGGACGTGCCTGCGCGAATTCTCAGGCGCGTGGCCCCACCGATGCCCGAGTACTCTATTGGGCTAGTGCCCTACGTCGAAACTGTACATGATCGTCTGACGGTCGAAATTCGGCGGGGCTGCACTCGAGGCTGCCGCTTTTGCCAGCCAGGGATGTTAACGCGCCCGGCTAGAGACGTGCCGCCCGAGCAGGTGATTGACACTATTGAGCGGGGTATGCGCGAAACCGGCTACAACGAGTTTTCGCTGCTGTCTTTGAGCTGCTCGGACTACCTGGCCCTGCCTGCGGTAGGCGTAGAGATCAAAAATAGGCTAAAGGACGACAACATCAACCTATCGTTGCCTAGCCAGCGAGTAGACCGGTTCGACGAGAATATTGCGAATATCGTCGGCGGACTAAGACAAACAGGACTGACCTTTGCGCCCGAGGCCGGCACGCAGCGGATGCGCGACATCATTAATAAAGGACTCACGAACGAGGAGCTGCTGCGCGGCGTGAAAACTGCCTACGAGCAAGGCTGGGAGCGGGTGAAGCTTTACTTCATGATAGGGCTACCGGGCGAAACCGATATTGATGTCATTGGCATTGCTGAAACGGTGCGCTGGCTGCGACGGGAGTGCTTTATTAAAGGCCGTCGGGCGCTGAAGTTTAACATTACGATCTCTAATTTAACGCCCAAGCCGCATACGCCTTTTCAATGGCATTCGGTTTCGACTGAGGAGTTTAAGCGCAAGCAAGACCTGTTACAGGCTGAGTTCAGGGCAATTCGAGGCGTAAAGGCAAACTTTACCGACGTGCGAATTTCGGCCATGGAAGATTTTGTGGGCCGAGGCGATCGCAGACTTTCAGCCGTAGTCAAGCGCGCTTGGGAGCTAGGCGCAGGTATGGACTCCTGGTGGGAGAGCGTAGACAAGGCGTTTGGGGCCTGGACAGAGGCGATCGCGGATGCTGGTCTCGATTGGCAATACCGCCAGGTAGAAAGCGGCGAATGGAGCCTAGACGAGAACATCGAAAGCAGCGAACGCAAAGGCCAGGCCGTCAGTGGTGAGATGGAGGCAGTACTAGCTCGCCCGCTACCCTGGGATCATATTGACACCGGGATCGAGAAGCAGTGGCTACAGGACGACCTGAAACGTGCCCTAGAAGCGGCGGTAGTACCAGACTGTTCTTTCGAAGGCTGTTCTCACTGCGGCATTTGCGGCCCCGACTTCGGCCACAATGTTGTTGTTCCACCACTCGAGATTCCTCAGTTCTCGGGCCATTTTGAACCGAATCAGACGCGCGCTCAGCGTCTTAGAATTACAGTCGGCAAGCTCGGTGAAATGGCTCTAATTGGCCACTTAGACTTTGCTCGTCTGCTCGATCGCGCGGTTCGCCGAGCTGCTTTACCCATTGCGTTTACGGGCGGCTTTCATCCCGGCCCTCGAATTTCTCCGGCCAATGCGCTGCCGTTGGGCCTAACGAGTACCGGAGAAATTATTGACTTCGAGCTAACGAAAATCATTTCCCCAGAAGAGTTCGAATCGCGCCTGAAAGCTCAGCTGCCCGAAAATATTCCACTCTACAGCGTGGAGCAAATTTCGTTAGATCTACCTTCCGCAACAAAGTGTCTAGACCGCGCTGAGTACGTATTAGCAGTTGGGATCGTAGACGAATTAGGTGAATTGGCTGCTGACTGGTCGAGCTGGCTAGCGCAGGTACTTGCGGCTGAGCAAATTATGCAAGCTAAAACGACTAAGCGCGGCAAAAAGAAAGAAGTGGATTTGCGATCGCGCCTTTTCGAACTCCGTTTAGCCAACGAAGCCGACTTAAATAACTTGCCAGCATCTGTCCGTCAACGGCTGACCCTTAACCGCAGCGAACAGGGCATGTTCCGCTATGTTGGTAGCTGTCGCAACGACGGCACTTTGCTAAAGCCAGCCGACTTGATCACCATGCTCGAATTTGTCAGCGGCCAGTCTCTACAACTGGCCCATGTCCACCGGGTTCAGCTAATGCTCAGTGCGTAAAATAGAGAATCCCGGTGGCCTATCGCTCGCGCTATACGGCTTCTAGCATCGCCACGGCGATTTGAGAAATAAAGAATGGTCAAAACTGAGCGAAGGGTTGTTTGGGTCAGGCCAGTAGCCGTTAGTCTGACGACGGCTTTGTGCTTGGTGATGATGAGCGCTAGCACGGCGACTAGCAGGCAGCGCGTGCTAGCACAGTCGTCGCGGCCAACTAGCTCACGATATAAATCGAGAATAGTCGCCCAAACCAACTCAGTCCGCTCGCCCCTTTCCGATCTAGATCGATTTCCGCTGTTCCCAGCGCTTTCTTCGACGCCTTATCAGGGCCAGATAGTTGCTTCAGACAACTTGCTCTCGCCGATTGAGATGGAGCAACCCAGTTTGTCTTGGATAGAAGATCAAATTGGTAATCGCTATGGGAGCGATCGCCTAGTCGAACGCTGGCGAGCCTACCGCGCACCCGACAGTACAGGTAAAACCATCAACTACGTAGATGTCATTGTCAACGAATCTATCTGGGATTTACTTAATTACTTTGAGCGCTACGCCTTCATCTCGCAGTTTGGCACCGCCGCAAAATATCAGGGCTACAACCTTCGTGTATTCCATACTGGAGACGAGCAGACCAGCCTAGACGCCAACGGCTCTAGCGTGAATGGGATCAGAACGGCCGTGCTGCGCGGTGCTTACTTTTGCAACTTCGAGCAGTCAACCCTTCCGCCTAACCCAGCTCAGCCCTCAGTACCTTGCAACGTCCTTTTGGACGAATCGAGTCTGCGCACTCGCGGGTCACTCCTATCGCCCGCTCGCTAACCACCTCGGCGATAGCGGCCTCTTTCCTGCTGCCAAAAATTAAAGTATGCCGTCTGCACTGCCGCAGATAAAGGCAGAATTGGCTCGCTGTTTTGAATCGCTTCTAAAGACAGAGGGCCGCTCGCTAGCACCGGTGGCAACCTGCTCTCTTTTCCCAGAAAGACAGGAGATAATCCTTCACCCGAGCGGGATATTTGCGTTGCTGGCCCCATCTCCCAGCAATATTCAATCCAATCCTTGGCTGCCTCGTTTACAGGTGCTCCCTTCGGCCTGACCCAAACATCTGCCGATAGCAGTGATCCCTCAGTAGGTATCGTCATTTTCAGATCTTGATATCGCCGTTGGGCGGCGACAATATCTGCTGACCAGCTAACGGCTACGTCTACGTCACCGTTGATCAGCGCCTTAAGCGAGTTTTCTCCGTCATAGGTTCTCACTTGACGGTTGAGTTGAGCTAGCGGCTCACCTAGCTGCTCGGCAAGCTGTCGCTCAATATCTGAGGCAGTTGGCGGTGTTTGAGCGCTGCTCTCGATGCTGGGATTAAAGCTGCCGCTGCGAATTTTCTGCAATAGGCCTAAGACAATGCGCGGATGATCTGGCATCGCAATGCGATTTTGCAACGTCGGATCTAGCAAATCGCGCCAGCTTGAAAAGGGTTCAGCGCCTGATGTGGCTAACACCTTGCCCTCTCGGTAAACAACGACCAAAGACTGCACTCTATAAGGCGCTGCCCAAATCGTATTGGCAGCATCACCAGTCAGATTGGGGGCGGCATCCTGATTCTGGGATGCCAGATTCTTACCACCTCGATCTGGAACACCTTGATTGATGAACTGCTGCCAGTTTTGTAGCCAGTCGGCGGGTAATTTTTCTAGTGCGCCTGGCTTTAGCTGAAGGGGTTCAATCAAATCTTGAGCGATCGCACCGGCCAACCAATAATCGTCTAAGCTCACCAAATTATCTGGCTGAATCTGTTTAGGATCTTCTACCCAGGGCAAAAGCTCTTTGAGTGAGAAGCTTTTGCTCTTGTCCGGTAATTGCCATCGCTGTAGCTGCTGAAATAAGCCCGATAGCTGATTCAGCGTTTGAAACTTTACGGGAGCGTTCGTCTGCTGCCGAAATTTCTTCAGCACTTCAGCCGGGATAGCGTCTGTTAGCAGCGATATTCTTAGCGCATCAGGCGCACTCGGTCTACAGCTTGACAGCGCGCCGCCCATAGCAGCCGCAGCCGTTCCGATTAACAGCGTTCTTCTATTTATCTTCAATTGCCGAGCCATAGACCGCCGCACTGTTCACGTAAATACCATCCGTCACCGGGATTTATCTTATCGCCCTGCTGGTGCCTTTGTGTCCACCAGTAGAGTCGGGTGCTATTGCCAGGGACATACAGCCAAAGCAAAAAGCGCAGGAGAATGATTTCCTGCGCTTTGCAACGCTCAGTCTCTTTTGATTGAGACTTAGGTCAATACTTAGGTCGATGCTTAGCCGTCAAGGATTGGATGAAGCCCGATGGCTGTATAAAAATGACCTATAAGACAGAATCTACAGAGATTTCGTCTTACCTGCGCCCCACTGATCGCCCATGATTTTAGGCATTAGCAGAATGTGAGCCGAAATGGCTTCTAGGTCATCTTCGGTGAGCCTGCGCATCTTAGGGTAAATATCTGTACTCTGCATGCTAGGGTGCAGCTCAGAGATTTCGGTTAGGCCATCGTAAGTTGTCGGATTGTGCAGGTAGTCTACTAGCGCCGCAATATTATCGCGAGCGGGGTAGGCCCCTTCTAAGGACTCGGTGTCTAGACCGACGTTAGGGTTGGTTTTAGTAATACCGCCCACGTGGCAAGTTGCACAGGCCGCATTGAACTGACGGCGACCGCGCAGGAATTCTTCTACAGGAAGGGTCGAGGTATCGCCCTGTTCGTTCATTTTGATGGTTCGCGTGGCTGGATCGATTTCCGCTGCGATCGCATCGCTATAATCGCGTCCAACGCCGCTTCCAAATACACCGGCCACAAAGATGACAGCAACCGCCAGCCAAGCAGTACATCTCTTCAACAAATTTCTCATTTTTATGCTCGCTTCTCAGACACGCAACACAGCACTGACTCAAATGCAGTCAAACCACTGAGGCTTAACCGCAAAATGAATCGAATTATGCATTTATCATGCCACGAATAGGACGGCAGTAGGGTGGACAAGCTCGAAGATACACCAATATCTCGTTAATCCTCTGGCGAAGGGCTTGTAAGCTGCTCAGATTAGTTACACTTCGTTACAAATGGCGATTGTCTACCGTCAAAGTTGCCCCGTTATGACTCTAATGAGTCCGCATTGCGTAGAACCGGCGAGATTTGTTTCTCTAGCTGTCTTTCTGGGCTAGCGGCGGCAACAGTAGCCGTGGGTCGCGCGGCAATTGAAACCCGATTTACCGGTCGATGTAGCCGAATCATCTGGGCTAGGCTTTGCTTAAGCTGAGTACGTGGCACAATCGTATCGACAAAACCATGCTTCAGCAGATATTCTGCGGTCTGGAAGTCATCAGGCAGCTTTTCTCGTACGGTTTGCTCCACTACCCGCCGACCCGCAAAGCCAATGGTGGCCTCTGGCTCTGCCATAATGATGTCGCCAAGCATCGCAAAGCTGGCCGTAACGCCGCCCGTAGTGGGATGGGTCAAAACGGGAATGTACAGCAGCCGAGACTCGCGGTGACGCTCTAGCGCTGCGCTAATTTTTGCCATCTGCATCAGGCTCAACATGCCTTCTTGCATTCTGGCCCCTCCGGAAGAGCACACAATAATTGCAGGCAGCTTATCAGCCGTGGCGCGCTCGATCAGCCGAGTCAGTTTTTCGCCTACCACAGATCCCATGCTCCCGCCCATAAAGCGAAAGTCCATCACGCCTAGCGCTGCCGGTTCTCCACCAATTTGCCCAAGGCCTGTTTGGACGCCATCTACTAGCTTGGTTTTGGATTGAGTATCGCGGATGCGGTCGGCATAGGCTTTGCGATCGCGAAACCGCAGCGGGTCTTGCGGCCCAATTTGAGTATCTATCGGCGACCAAGAACCCTCATCGATCAGTTGCTCAATGCGCTCTACGCTGAACACTCGATGATGGAATCCGCATTCCGGACACACCTGCTGATTCGCCTTCAAGTCCTTCGTATAGATCAGCTCGTCGCAGCGTTCGCACTTTCGCCACAGACCATCGGCAATCTCGCGCTCGTGTCGATCCTCACTAATCAAACCCGTTTTCCTACGATTTGCAAACCAGTCGAACAGTGACATTTTTCCGCTCATCAAACCTACTTGGGTGGCTGCCCCAAATCGCTTAGCCCAACTGTTTGGCCGACGCTGTTTGACTGGCTGTTTAATTAACACAGCACCGGACAGCATGATTTGACGAGGCAAATTACTTTTCCATCCTACTACTGGTTTGCAGTTCAGTAATAGAAGCTACAGACCCATCGGAAAGAAAATAGATAAATAAGCCGCTATCAGCGCCTGACCATAAAACAGCGTTAGCACCGCGCCTAGTGCCAGATATGGCCCAAACGGGATATGCTGCTTCGCCCCCAGCACCCCTAAGGCCATCGCGCCACTGCCCACAACTGCCCCCATCGCTGCCGCCAAAAACGTTGCCAGAAGTAAACCAGGCCAGCCCAACCAGGCCGCCATCATCGCCGCTAGCTTGGCATCACCACCGCCCATGGCTGCTTTGCCAAAAGCGCGACTGCCCGCGATGCCCACCAAGTCGAACAGCCACAAACCAAAAATGCTCGCGCCAACAGCCGCTGCAACTCCGCTGATAACATGCACCAAGGTCGGCTCTATCAAATAGCTCATCCAGCCTTGAAACAGCCAGCCTAGAACCAGTCCAGAGGCCGTTAGGCTGTTCGGCAGCGTCATCGTATCCAAATCAATCAGCGCTAGCGCCAGTAGCCAGCAGACAAACAGCCAGTGCCCAGGGGTCGCCCAGGTCATGCCAAAGAGTGCGTACACCGATACGAACAGACAGGCGCAAGAAAACTCCACAATCGGGTAGCGCACAGCAATCGGTAATCGACAGCTTCGGCAGCGTCCTCGTAGCCACAGCCAGCCCAGTACCGGTACGTTGTCATAGGGCTTCAGCCGCGTTTTACAGCTCGGACACCGCGAAGGAGGATGCAAGAGGGAAAGTCCTTCCGGTAGCCGATAGACCACTACGTTGAGGAAGCTGCCCACGGCTGAGCCTAAAATGAAGACAATGACGAACGGCAACAGTTCGTAGAACAGATCGGTGGAGAACAGTTCAGAACCCATGGGCAGCGGTCGAAGTAGAAGACGCTTGTAGGATGCCCAAATATTAAAAATGTTTGATTAAAGACGCAAAAGTAGCGCTGCTGACGTTGTGGAGGCCACATCAGCAAAGCTCAGTGTAAAGCTACAAGTAAGGTTAAGAGTCGAGATGCTAAGGGTCTAAGCCTGGCAAAGCTGCGTTTGACTCAGGCTGTGGTCTCAGAGATTTTATTCTCTAACCTATGTCAAGCTAGGTTCAATCTGGCTAAAGGGGACAAAACACTCTTGAGGAAGCAGCACCGGCTTGTCGCCAAATACGAGCTTGCCACGACGATTCAAGCGGCCAATTGCCACGCCAATAGGTCGCTGCATAACTTCTGGATGCACTTCGTAAAAGGTGCGGTAGATATGGCGTGCGGCTTTTATCAGTTCTGGATCTAGTAGCACTGAATCATCTCCAAAGGCGAGTCGGTCGGTTTCTTCAGGTGGCATGTTAGGCATCTTGGGTAGCCCGATATCAAGCCCACTTATAGTGGCTCTACTTATGTCTACTCTGTTGACGTTTGCCTTGTCTATAGCCAGCGGCGTCATTCTTGCTGCCGATCTTACAGCTTCTCTTGCTTTTTCAACGACTCCATTCATCAGAAATAAGAACTCCTACACTTTCGTACTGTTTTCATCTGCTTGTGGCGATCGCCTTCTCTAGAGCCTCGCCCATCCCCTTACATCCCAACGGCGTCATCCCTTCAGACATAATGTCGCCCGTTCGGTAGCCCTGGTCGAGCACGGCAAGCACTGCCCGCTCAATCGTCTCTGCGGCGTCAGGCTGGCCTAACCCATAGCGCAGCATCATGGCCGCACTAAGCACTTGTGCTAAGGGATTAGCCTTGTCTTTCCCGGCAATATCAGGCGCCGATCCATGGACTGGTTCGTATACGCCAGGGCCACTTTCGCCCAGACTGGCAGATGGTAGCATACCGATGCTGCCCGTCAACATGGCCGCTGCGTCCGAAAGAATATCGCCGAACAGGTTGCCAGTGACGATAGTATCGAACTGTTTGGGTGCGCGAACGAGCTGCATGGCTGCGTTATCTACATATAGGTGAGAAAGTTCTACATCGGAGTAGTTTTGGCCAAGGGCCGTGATGCGATCGCGCCAAAGCTGCGAAACTTCTAGTACATTAGCTTTATCTACCGAGCACAGACGCCCGCTTCGCTTCTGCGCCGTCTCGAACGCAACTTTTCCAATCCGGTCGATCTCGCTGCTGGTGTAGACCATCGTGCTCACCCCGCGCAGCTCGCCATTGTCCATCTCAAAAATACCTTTCGGCGAACCAAAATAAATACCCCCCGTTAGCTCGCGAACCACCATAATGTCTACGCCCTCGACCACCTCTGGCTTGAGGGAAGAAGCCGCTAGCAGCTGCGGCAAGATAGTAGCCGGGCGTAAATTGGCAAATAGACCCAACCCCGATCTAAGTCCTAATAAGCCGGTTTCAGGCCGTTGAGCGCGAGGCAGATTGTCCCACTTGTAGCCGCCAATAGAGGCCAGTAAAACAGCGTCACTCTGTCGGCAAGCTTCTAGCGTTTCCTCTGGCAAAGGCGAACCCGTTGCATCAATCGCCGCTCCGCCAATGAGCGCTTCTTGGAATTCAAATGCGATCGCCTGCTGCTCGCCCACCTGCTTCAAAACGGCCACGGCCACAGCCATAATCTCTGGGCCAATCCCATCTCCAGGCAGCAGCGTGATGCGGTAGGTCTTATTTGTAGGGGTTGTCATGGTCGAACCGGGCTTGCGAGACAGAAGCCATAGTACCTGATGCTGGGCGTGTAGAATACTAGGCGTACCCAGTCGTAGGCAGTTCCTGCGCAGTTTTGCAGCTCTTTGGAGTAGGAGATTCCACCGGCATGGCCTTTTTGCGTGACGATTTGACTCAGCTAGCGGCGTACAAATCTCCGCACCCCACCGGCTCAGGCAGCGAAGCAACCCTTATTCAGCCAGTGCTAGACGGTCTCGATACCAACGAAAGCCCGATTGACCTACCTGAAGATCTCAAGGCAGAACTAGCAGAAGCTTACCGTCATCAGATTTTGGCCAACCGCTATCCCAACGGCGACCATCAGGCTCTAAAGCAGGCCGTTGTGAGCTACGCGGTGCAGTCTGGAGGAATTGATCCTAAAACGATTAGCCTTGAGAATGTCACGCTAGGCAACGGCTCGGACGAGCTAATTCGCTCAGTGCTAATGGCGACCTGCTTAGGCAACTATGGCTCCATCCTGGTTAGCGAACCGACGTTCTCGATGTATGGCATTTTAGCCAACACGCTGGGTATTAAGGTTTGCCGGCTCCAGCGTCAAAATGATTTTGCGGTAGACACAGTGGCCGCCCAGTCAGCCATAGAATCGACCGAAGCGAGTGACGCGCCGCCTGTACGAGCCGTCTTTATGGTACATCCCAACTCACCTACGGGTAACGCATTAACCCAGCGAGAACTCGATTGGTTAACACAGCTCTCAACCGATATTTTGGTGGTGGTAGACGAGGCTTATTTTGAGTTCAGCGGTCATACGACGCTAGCAGAGGCCCTAAGCCGACCCAACTGGTTGGTGCTTAGAACCTTCTCTAAAGCTTTCCGCTTAGCGGCTCATCGAGTTGGCTACGGTATCGCACATCCCGCAATCATCTCAGCGCTAGAAAAACTGCGATTGCCCTATAACCTACCTAGCTTTTCTCAGACGGCAGCGCTAACGGCACTCGCTCATAGCGATCGCCTCCTCACCCAAATCCCAACGCTTATTAGCGAACGCGATCGCCTGTCTTCGGTCTTATCAGAGCATCCTTACTTACGGGTATGGCCCAGCAATAGCAACTTTATCTATGTGCGGTTGAGCGATCGCGGCCTAGCAGCGCTAACGGTCACGAATCAGGCAGATGGTCTAGTGCAAGTGTTTGAGCAGCTGCGAGCGAGCGGTACGTTAATTCGCCATACAGGTGGCGGACTGCGCATTAGTATTGGCACCGCTGCTGAAAATGAAAGAACGCTGACTAATTTGCAGCAGGTTTTAGGCAGCAAGCCATAAAATCCCTAGAAGAGCAAGATCTTTAGAAAACAAGATCTCTATAGGGCATTGAAAACAAGATCTCTATAGGGCATTAAAGACGAGAAAAGAGTTTGCCAGAACAAAAAAGCTACCAAACAAAGCCAGACCGTACGCGCCGAATTGTTCGGGGCAACACGCCTACTAAGAGGGCAAAAGCCTGATCGGGCACTAAGTCCACGGTAGCCTGATCGAAGTAGGTCTTAAACTGCTCTAGAATCATCCGCGCTCTATCATCGGGGCGCGGCTGATCGGTAAAGTTTTGAGTAAGTCGAATCCACTGAAGCCGAATCTTAATGGCGTTCTGATGAGCTTCGTGAGATGTAGGACTAAGCAGCGACAAATTGCCAATAGGAATCACGCCCACGATGTCTTCTGAGTCTAAGTCGCCGCCGACAGCAGCGCCCGGCCCAGCGAATTCTGCATGGAATTCTCTCAGCACAATTAAGCCATTGCGGCGACGGCTGTTGACAACCCAGAGCTTGCCGCTTTCTAGCTTTTCAATCACTTCATCAACTTTCAAATCTTGATTCACTGATTCGCCGAAAAACTTCCAAGGGCTTTGTAAGCCTGAGTAAGATCCTACCTGAGCTAATGCTGGCTGAGCAGCGATCGCCGAGTTAAGCAGACTCTTTTCTGTTTTAGGCGTTGTTCTCCAAGCCTCTTCAGCCTTAGGAGCACACCCTTCTAACGGTTCCGTTGCGGTGACTATCTTCTTTGCGGTCTTTCCTTCTGCGGCCTGCCCTGATTGTATACCTGCACTAATAAGACCAAAACGATTGGACAGTTCACAGTCTATAGAAGAACCGGCTGCTTGCGCGATCATTCCTAAAGCAGGCTTAGAGGGTGGAGTGACTATATGATTGGTTGCAGACAGAAGATCCATGGCTTGGAGCATTCGTCTTGCGCCCCTCGAAGGTAACGACAGGTAACTCTTCCTAATGTGATACGAATTCTCGCTACAGCACTAAAGAACAGATACTTTTTATTCATTCTTTATGGCAATCTACAAGGTCCTTCACGAATAGAATATAAAGCGCTAAGAAAACAGTCGCTAGGATTCAGTAGATCTATTGAGCTTATTCTGTAAAGTTTCTAACACACCGCTACTTGTGATCTTTAATCATCAACATAGGCGGGATTGAACCAAAAACCTAATATTCGGCTGATTTGGATATCGGTTGCAGCTAAAGGTCAGCGAAGCATAACTTTATTTTTTCTCAAGGCTGGTTCTATTGCAGGCTGGTTCTATTGCAGGCTAGTTCTATTGCAGGCTTCACTGATTAGTCTCTCCTTCCAAACGCTTCGACAGTAGGAGTCGTTCAGGGCGAAGACCTAGCCCAGCCATAATTGGGTTGCTGACCTCGAAGGGCTGATATCCAGCTTGGGCGTAAAGGGCCTGTGCAGCTTGGTTGTCTGCCATGACGTGCAAATAAGTGTGATGAAATCCCCACTGCAAAGCTACGCGCTCGCAGGTATGCAAAAGCTGTTTTGCAGCGCCCTGGCGGCGATAGGTAGGATCTACTGCCAAATTTGATAAGTAGGCTCTTCTCGGCGGAAAGAGACGCCAGGTTTCGCAGGGGCGCTGAGCAATTTCGATAGTTCCGACAACCGCACCAGCAGACATCTGCTTAGAATCTGTAAGGCTGACTTTGGCAGCGACTAAGCAAGCGTATTGGCTAGAGTGCGTTTTTAGCCGAGTCCGAATGTCCTCTCTAATACCAATACGCATCAGCCAGTAAAGCCAGTGGGTTGCCTCAATTTTGGGATAAAAGCTGCCCAGTAAAACGGCAGCAATTTGAGGAAGATCTTCTAGGCGAGCGGCGCGAATGCGAACTGAAGCTGGCTTCTTTTTGGGCGATCGCGCTGATAGCCCATCTGGTGTCTGCTCTGTAGAACCTACGGAAGAACCTGTAGAAGAACGCGCAGCAGGATTCGTAGACTGTGAAGACAGAAGGGATATATCAGGAAGTTTTGAAGCGTTTGCAATAGCTGCAATAACGCTTTTTGGGGATATTGCAGGCTCGCCGTTGGTCACAGACATAGTAAAAACTCAAAGCGGTTGGGAACTTTATATAGGACGTTATAGGCGGCCACCTTGGTCTGAGTAAGGGTGCGATCGCAAACGAATAAACGCCTTTGACAGTGAGACTTTTGCACTTACGGTGCTAGCTCTTCACCTATTAGCCTTGGCGCACCAACATGACATTTTCGGCCTAGATGAGAGATTGATGCATGGCAGTTAGAGAGCGTAGCCGACGGACAAAGGCATCCAAGCATAAAATCTTGGTGGTAGATGACGAACCGGATAATCTAGATCTGCTCTACCGAACATTCTATCGAGATTTTAAGGTGATCAAGGCTCAAAGTGGCCAAGATGCCCTGCAGACGATGGCTGAGCAAGAAGACATCGCCGTTATTATCTCCGATCAGCGGATGCCGGGCATGAGCGGGACAGAGTTACTGCGGCTAACGGCCGATCGCTATCCTAATTCTATTCGGATCATGCTCACGGGCTATACCGATGTAGAAGATTTAGTTGAAGCGATTAACACAGGCAAGGTTTTTAAGTATGTCACTAAGCCCTGGGAAGAAGACGATCTACGGACGGTTGTAAACCAGGCAGTCGATACGCACAGCGTGCTGCAATCGCGAACCCAAGAGCTAAACCGGGCTGTGCGGCAAGAAACGCTGCTGAATGCGATTACGAATACGATTCGCAGTGCGCAAACCTCTCAAGAGATGCTGAAGACCATTGTAGAAACGCTAGGCCATGCCTTTGAGCTAGACTACGGCATTGTAAAACCAATTGTTGACGGCTCGTTAGGGACGACATCCTTTGAGTATTTGGGAACCGGCTTGCCAGATGATGTGCGATCGCCCGAAAGCCGTGAGCAAACGCTTGCGCTACTCAACGATACGGTTTGGCCAACTGCGCTCACCCAGCATTTAGAAACCTCTGACGAGGTGATGACCGCTGCGCCGACAGAAACCAACATCACGGCCTATCAGCAGCTAGATATTCAAACCAGTTTGCTGATTCCACTGAGCTACAAGCAAGATGTGTTAGCGGTACTGGGTTTGCACAAATGCGCCCATCACAAACCTTGGCAAGAGAGTGAGATTAAGCTGTTGACCACGCTGGCCGATCAGGCTGCGCTGGCGCTCTCGCAGACTTGGACTTACGAACAGGTACAGTCTTTAGCACAAAGAGAAGTGCTAATTAATACCATCACGCAGGCGCTGCACGCCAGCCTAGAACCCGCAGAGATTTTTGCGGCGATTACGCAAAAGCTAGGTCAGGCGCTACATGCCGATAGCTGTACCCTGTCGCTATGGACAGAGACGCGTTCGCAGTGCGTTGGGCGCTACGATGCCAGCGTCGAGTCCTCACCAACGCTACCCGAAGCAGATATTGTCATTGATCAAGATGATGTCCTCAACAAGCTGATGTTTACGAGTGCCCCGGTTGTAAAAAGTACGCTAGGACAGACTGGAGAGACCAGACCAGGCGAAGAAGCGCTGCTGGCCGTGCCCTTACTAGCAGAATCTAAAATTACCGGCTGCATTATTTTGCAGCAGTTGCATAGCGATCGCCAGTGGCAAATTGAGGAAGTAAACCTGGCCCAAGCAGTTGCTAATCAGGCCGCCGTTGCCGTACAGCAAGCAAATCTATACCAGCAAACGCGTCAGCAGGCGGAACAATTACTAGAGCTAGACCAGCAGAAAAACGCATTCTTCCAGAACATCTCACACGAGTTTAGAACGCCGTTGACGCTGACGATTGGCCCGCTAGAATCGGCGGTAGAGCGTAACGAAGGTCTTGACGCTGAGCAATCTGTAATCGCGCTGAGAAATTCTCGACGCTTGCTGCGACTGGTAAATCAGCTGCTGGACTTACAGCGATTAGACGCAGGCAAAATGCAGCCGACCTTTCGTCCCTGCAATCTGGCTCAGTTTGCCACCGAAGTGGTTGAGGCGTTTCAAACCTACTGCGAGCGTAAAGAAATTATGCTGCGCACCGAAATTGAAGCCTGCCTGAACGTTTATTTGGACTTAGAAAAGTTTGATAAAGTCCTCTACAACCTGCTCTCTAACGCCATGAAGTTTACCCCAGCAGGTAAGTCGATTACGGTGCGCCTGATGCAGGTGGACGGTAGGGCCAAACTGCAGGTACAAGATGAAGGCATCGGCATTCGCGACGATCAGTTACCTCATCTATTTGAGCGGTTCCGACAGGCGGACGGATCGGCAAATCGGCATTACGAAGGAACTGGCCTAGGGCTATCGCTAGTAAAAGAACTGACGGATTTGCACGGAGGAGAAATCTCTGTGAATTCGATCTACGGTGAGGGCACGACCTTTACAATTGAGCTGCCGCTAGGGTCGGGCCATTTGCCTAGTGAACAGGTCGTAGAGCAGGAGCTGACGGCGCAAAAAGGTCGCGCGGCGGTGGAACTCTCTGATATTGAGACGGTAAGTGCCTCTGATAAGGCGGTGATGTTGCCGCCTGAAGCAGAAGACTCGACGGCTGAACGGGCTTCGTTTGAAGGCGCTCAAATATTAGTAGTAGACGACAACCCAGATTTGCGGGCGTATGTGTCTAGCGTGCTGCAGCGTCAGGGCTATCAGGTGCGGACGGCCGATCAGGGTGCGGCGGGTCTGGAAATGGCGACGACTTATAAGCCTAATTTAATTATCACGGACTTGATGATGCCGGGCGTCAACGGGCTAGAGATGATTGAGCGGATTCGTAAAGACGTAGATTTACGAGGGACCCCCATCGTCTTACTAACGGCGAAGGTGGACAACGAAACGCGACTAGAAGGGGTGGAACAGGGCGCAGATGCCTACTTATCTAAGCCGTTTAACGACCGCGAGCTGCTAGCGGAAGTGCGTAATTTGCTGGCGCTAAAGGAGAATGAGCAGAAGGTCGCGCAGCTAAATCGATATTTGACTGAATCGGTGCTACAGCGATTCTTACCGCCATCGTTAGTGAAGAAGGCAAATGAGGGTAATCTTCAGCTCGATTTGCGGCCTGAGCCTCGTTTGGTAACGATTTTGTTTAGTGACATCGTGGGCTTTACGCAGTTGAGTAATACGCTGCGATCGCGCCGAGTAGCCGAACTGCTCAACGAATACTTAGAAACGATGACGCACGCCATTTTTAACAATGGCGGCACGGTCGATAAGTTTATGGGAGACGCGGTGCTAGCTCTGTTTGGCGCGCCCGAGGAGATGAGTCCAAACGAGCAGGTAAAAAGAGCGATCGCCGCTGCTCGCCAAATGTATAAAGACCTAGATACACTCAATCAGCGCTGGGCAGAGCAGGGGATTGGCCCGGTGCAGTTCCGCTGTGGTATCCATCAGGGGACGGCGGTTGTAGGGATGTTTGGCAGCGCCGAGCGGTCTGACTACACGGCCATTGGGCCGAGCGTCAATATTGCAGCTCGCATTCAAGAAGCGGCAACGGCAGAGACCATTCTGGTTTCTGCGGCGGTAGCCGATTATTTAGACGAGCAGGAAATCGTTAAGTTCGAGCCGCTGAAGCTGAAGGGCATTGACGAGACGGTCCTGACTTTTGGCGTGAAGACTCGTTTGTAAGCGCTTCTAGCACATCTCTTAAGAACCATCAAACTCAAAGCAATACTTAGAAGCCGGTTTTTAGAAGCCGGTTTTTAGAAGCCGATTCTAAAATTGCAAAGGGTACAGGCGCGATTGATTTGGGCTAAATGCTAGCTTGTGTAAGGACTTAACGCTAGCGCACGTCGCCAACGCATCATCAACTATGGTTTCGCCGCTTCAAATTTGGCAGCATTCAGAACCTAAGCGGCTTTGGCCAATACTAGGGGGGCTAACGGTGCTAACTCACGTGGGTCTTATTGGGATGAGCGTGCCCTATATGCTGAGCTTGACCCAAGCGGGGAAAGACGATGCCACGGCTATTCCTATTGATCTTGTGGTGATAGATACCGTCGGTGAAGCTGACAGCCAGCAGGATTCGGTGCAAAAGACGACTGCGCCAGCGGCGACCCAAGCAGACACGCCACCGGCAGACGTTGCAGCCTTTGACGTTACAGCTTTCGACGCTACGCTTTCTGCCAGCGATCGCCAGCCACGAAGCACCCAAGCAGCTCAGTTAGATCGCACAGCTACCAACAGCGCAGAGAATACAAACCCTGAGCCATCTGCTCAATCTGGTGAGAAAGCAGGCAATTCTTCGCAAAAGCCACCTCCTAAAGGCAC
>Ga0209194_1000333_pt1 | contig 39804 bp, 34 predicted proteins | sample COGITO_mtgs_1004_FD_184787 | JGI IMG/M metagenome (GOLD analysis project Ga0209194, IMG submission 184787) | Pelagic marine microbial communities from North Sea - COGITO_mtgs_100413 (SPAdes) (version 2) | ecosystem: Environmental > Aquatic > Marine > Epipelagic ... | reverse complement strand
AAGACTGGGCCTCAAGACTGGGCCTCAAGACTGGGCCTCAAGACTGAGACAGCTCAACCCCATCTCGGCCATCTACAGAGTCAACGAACACCCGCACCTTTTCACCGCTAGCGGTCGGCAGCTGTTTTCCTACAAAATCTGGATGCACCGGCACCTGCCGATGGCCCCGATCGATTAGCACCGCTAGGCGAACCGCATCTGGGCGACCATAGTCGTGCACCGCGTTCAGAGCCGCCCGAATCGTTCGCCCGCTGTAGATCACATCGTCTACTAGCACAACTGTTTTGCCTGCCAAATCAAAAGGAATCTCGGTCTTGGCAGGGGTGCGCACCCCAATTTGATCCAAATCGTCGCGATAAAAGGTGATGTCGAGCGCACCGACCGGAACCGCCACGTTTTCTAATCGCTGAATTTGCTCGGTGAGCGATCGCGCCAACGGCACCCCCCTTGTATAAATTCCCAGCAGTACCAAATCCTTTAGATCGCCCGATCGTTCTACAATTTCCGACGCCAGTCGATTAAGCGTACGACGAATATCTTCAGCAGACAGAATCTCAACTACCTTTTGAACCATCAACACCCACCTGCAAAAAAGAGCACACAAACCATCTCAAAACGACGTTTACACGCTTGTATTAGATTTTCCTAATTCTAGTGCGAACCACGTAGGATAAAACGCACGCAAACCGTCGAGAAGCCACGCTCAAAAAGTACTGTTCAAAAAGTAAGATTCAGTCAGATCAACCTGTCAATCTGTTGACACGCTCATTTACAGCAGCGCTATCGCACAAATACCCACAACCAGACCTAACAAGAAACTCCATCGAGTCAACATCATGGCACGGCTGATAATGTCATCTGTAATAGGTGTTGTCGCATCCCCTAACAGCGGCTTTAGCTTTACCTTGCCACGGTACTGATTTTCTCCGCCTAGCTGTACGCCCAGGGCCGCCGCATACGCGCACTCACTCCAGCCCGCATTTGGACTTGGGTCAGTTCTAGCATCGCGCCAGCAAATACGCAGTACGCGCAGCGGTCGACCCGATAGCAGCGCGATCGCCCCCACACTGAGCCGACACGGCAGCCACGTCAGCACATCCTCAAAGCGAGCACTAAACCAGCCCAAATCGGTATACGGGGCCTCTTTGTAGCCCACCATCGAATCTAAAGTGCTTGCCGCTTTATAGGCCAAGGCGATCGGCGCAGCCATCCCCACCAGCGTGCCCACAATGGCATAAAACAAAGGGGCCAAGACTCCGTCAATCGCATTCTCGCTCACGGTTTCCAAAACAGCCCGCCGAATTTCTGCGGCTGAAAGGTGCACCGTGTCTCGGCCCACATAGCGCGCCAAGTTTTTTCTGGCTTGCGCCAGCGGCGACCCGTCGGCAAGGTCTGTACCAGATAGATGGCCAGATAGATGGCCAGATAAAGGCCGCAGCACGTCTTCAGCCGCATGACGCAGGCTTCGCCCCGCAAAACAGCTTGCGAGTAACACAACCTCGGCAACCCACGCCAAGTAGGGTGATATCTGCGCTAGCAGTGCTAATACGCCTGCGCTGAGCGCAGCGGTTCCACCAATCAGCAAAATCGCTAGCCACACGCCTGCAATCTTCATCACCAGCGGCGAATAAGGTCGTCGAATCAGTGGCCCAGAATAGACGCTAATCGCCTTGCCCATAAGCTGCACCGGATGGGGCCAATTCCACGGATCGCCCAGGCCAAAATCTAGTATCGCCGCAGCAATAACAAGCAGTACGCTTTCAATCTGGTTAACACTAAGCCCGCCTAGCCCAAATTCACCCAGACCAAATTCACTCAGCCCAAATCCGCCTAGTCCAAATCCGCCTAGTCCGTTTTCGCTAAACCACAAAGCTCGTGTCTTCTCCCTGGGCAGCTTGCCAGCTGCGCGCATCGTAGTACAGGTCTTCTAGGGTAATGCTGCTCAGCGCTTCTTTTAGCTTTTGGCTTAGCCTTTGCCACAGCACAGCGGTGACCCAGTCTTCAGCCAGCGGTGGCTGCGCCGACCCCATTTCTGACCCCGTCTCTGACCCCATCGCTGGCCTCATCGCTGGCTCCAGCATGGAGTTCGCAGTCTGATGAACCGACTCACCGACAGCTTCTAAAATTTGGGATAGCGAAATCTGGGACGGGGGCTTGGCTAGGTAGTACCCTCCATGCGCCCCTCGCACCGAATGCACAATTTCTGCACGCCTAAGCTCAATCAAAAGCTTTTCCAAATACGGTGCCGGTAGCTGCTGACGAGTTGCGATCGCCCGCACAGAAGAGCGCGATCCGGCAGGTTGCAGGCTCAAGTCCAATAGCGCTTTGACGCTGTAATGGCCTCGCGTAGTAAGCTTCATACGAATAAGGCTATTTAAAATGCCTGCGATAAAATGCCTACGATAAAACGCCTGCGATTCAATATTTTAGAGTCGATGCTTTGAAGCGGCTTTTGGCATCTCTAATCTAACTTCTGAGCAAAGAAAAATAAGCCATTCAATGCCATAATCAAAAGCTTTTTTTCTTTCTATAGTGTCAGTATGGCAGGCATTATTTACTAGCGTTGATATCCTTTAGTCATCAACATTTACTCCAGTTGAAAATTGTGGTTTTATAATGAGGGGTCAAGCTTAAACAACAGGCCAAAAGTAGGCCAAGTTCAAGGACAAAATGAAAAGATGCGAAACACAGCCGACGGTATAATCGCATCCACTCTATTTCTGACTTGCATTGACTTATTGAAGCGAGGTTATAGCCAATGCTGGCCTCTATTGCTAGAGTCTAGAGCCCTTTTCTAGTGCCTGTTTTTATTGCCTGCTGTCAGTTTAGAGAATTGAGTCAATGGTTAATGATCCTAATGCAGAGGCCTTAACAGGCAAAGCACTGCTCAAGAAGGTCAAAGAATTAGAGCATTTGAGTAGAGAAGAGAAAGCCAAAACATGTGGCTACTACACGGTTACAAAAAACGGCGTTACTCGCGTCAATATGATGAAATTTTTGAATGCGCTGATCGAAGCCGATGGCATTCAAATCGACAGTACGCAAACGGGCAACGGTAGAGGTGGCCGCAGCGCTAGCTATCGCATTACCGTTCAGTCAAATGGCAATTTGCTAATTGGTTCAGCCTACACCAAGCAAATGAATCTACAGCCAGGCGACGAGTTCGAAATTTCTTTGGGCCGCAAACACATCAAGCTCAAGCAAGTTGACGGCGACGAAACAGAAGACGAATAGCCATTAGTCACCATGCGAAACGGCCCAGGCTGATGAGTGCTATTGCTCGGGCTAGTTTTTGAGTGCGCTAAATTTGAGTGCGCTAAATTTTTGAGTGCCTGTTGGACCCAAGCGTTAGACCAAAACTTCGGTCGCCTTTTGCAGTAATCTTCACTTGCAGGATCTGTCGCGTTGTAACTGTCTGTTGAGTCCACATCAAGGCCCACTGCTATGAGTCTACCTATCGTCTTAGAAATCGCTATTGGCCTGATTTTTATTTACCTGACGCTCAGTTTAGTTGCTAGCGAGCTTCAGGAAATTTTGAGCGCCCTTTTCCAATGGCGAGCAGAGCATCTAAAGCGTTCTATCGAACAGCTACTAGCAGGCAATACCGCTAGGTCGAGCCAATCTAAACTGAGCAAAGAGTCGCAAGCCGGTAAGCTCAGCAAAGAAGATATCAAGGAGAATCAACGGGCTGCTAGAGAGCTAACAGACAGGCTGTATGCGACCGCTTTGATTGAAGATCTTAACTACGAAGCGAACGACGGCATCAGCGGCTTTCTTCGCAAGCTGCTGCACGGCATCGGCAAGCTATATCGGGTGGTTACCTTTAGGCGTAACGTCTTTGGCAATAGCACTAGCGGCCCCTCTTATATTCCAGCCGAGACCTTTGCCACTAGCCTCTTAGAACGGCTGAGGCTCGAAGATTTTCAACGGCTGCTAGTGCGATCGCGCTTCGACGATTTTTTGCAGCAAGAAGTTCAAATCCCGCTCCACAATACGGTCAATGAGCTGCGCGCTCGTCTAGAAAATGAAGAGCTTTTAGCAGCTGAAACCGTTTATTTTGACCAGTCTATTAATCAGATCCAAACCGATTTGAGCGTTCGTCGGCTAACGCTAGAATCAGCCCTGATCCAGGTAATCGATCAGCTTCAGGCTTTTGAAAATATGGCGGCAGATACGCCGCTGCAAGCGCTCGGCGCACAGCCTGAGATGGCGCAGTCGTTTTTAGGTCGAATTCGCTACCTGCGCACTGGGCTCAGCGGGCACAGCAATCAAAATCAGGCGCTGCTCGCCAGGTTAAAACCGAGCCTAGAAGATTTGGCCGCGCTGCTCGACCCCCAAAGTTCGACCTACGCTGAGCTAGTAGCGTTGGCCCAGCGAGAAGGCGCAGCCGTACAGGATTTGCTTGACCGGTTTGAACAGGAAATTATTCCACCTAAGCTCAGGTCGAGCCTAGCGGCGTTGGCCAATCGTGCCCAGGCGCAGGTGCAAACGGCGGGATCAGACATTCACCAGCTGCAAAAGGAGCTAGAAGGCTGGTTTGACAATGGCATGGAGCGGGCTGGCGGCGTCTATCGGCGCAATGTGAAGGGGGTTGGGCTGCTGATCGGCTTGGCGATCGCATTTACACTCAATGCCGACACCCTCTACATGTATCAGCGGCTGACCACCGACCAGTCTACTCGCAACAGCATCTTACAAACGGTCGAACAGATAGAAATCCGCAATATTGACAGCGCAGAAGCACTCGCTAGCGATCTCTCAATCGATCAGCTCTCTGCGCGCTTAGAAGGCGATTTAAAGTCGGTCGGTAGCGCCGTAGAAGAAACACTTGCCGACTATCCTCTCCCGATTGGGCGAACGGCTGAGGTCTTAGCAGCCCAGCAAGATGCTGAAGCCTACTGGCCTGTTCCACTTATTCCAAAAAGGCTAGTGGGGTGGGCAATTACAGCCCTAGCGCTCTCCATGGGGGCTAGCTTCTGGTTCGATTTGCTGCGCAAAGTCACCTCGGTTAGATCGTCAGGAGACAAGCCAAAATAGCCGGGCTTTGAAAAAGCTATATAGCCGACAAACCGCTATGCAGCCAATGAGGGCTGTCGATTAGCTTCCTGTAGCCAAACAATAAACACCGAGCCAGGGCCAGATCCATCGCCCTCAAAAAGCTGATGAGGGATCCAAGGCGTCCCCACCGCAGGGCTGGTCACCTCAATAAAGCCTTGCATCTGGCTCATCAAAGACTGGGCGATCGCTAGCCCCAAACCCGTTCCTGGAATATCACTGGTGGCCTGCACCCCCCGGTAGTTGCGCTCAAACAGCCGCTTCAAATCACTCAGCGGAATGCCTGGGCCTGTATCACCCACCACCACCCCCTGATAGTGCCTCGACTCGCTCGTCCGGCTCACCCCGGTTTGCACCCACACGCAGGCCCCTGGCGCTGAATACTTCACCGCGTTATCAATCAGATTGCTCACCACCTCGCCGAGGGCTTCTTCCTCGCCCCACACCGCAGGCGTATCTGCTGCCACCTGTGTCTGTATCGTTACCGCCTTCTCGCTTGCCACAATATCGGCAACAGCAAGAATAGGCTCTAGAATATCTGGCAAATATTGAGCAGAGCACGTCAGCGCATGGCCTAGCGCGTCTTGTCCAGTTTGGACCCCAGCTAGATCTAGATCTAGATCAGTGGCGACCTCTTCTACGCTCAGGCCATTATCCTCAGCCAAGTTCTCTTGAGCATCGTTCTCTTGAGCATCGTTCTCTTGAGCATCGTTCTCTTGAGCATTGTTAGTGGCACTTGGCAGCAGTCCAGGTGAAAACGACGGTAAGCGCAGGGGGGCTGTAGGGGCTGTCTGCAAATCCGCATCGCCAAGCGCGACCGTTTCATCAAAGTGGGCTACCATCTCGCGCAGTCGCTTGCTCTCTCGCACAATCCCAGTCGCTATTTTTTGATTGGGATCTTCAGGCTCTAGCCGACGCACCAGCAGCTGACCAAACGTGGTAACAGCTGTGAGCGGATTGCGAAACTGGTGCAGCAAATTGTGAAAAATTTCTGACTGCCGACTTTGCAAGTCGCGCTTGTCTGCCAGCTGACTTTGCAGCCACTGCGTACGGCGCTCTAGCACACAGCCAGCCGCCAGTGATTCAGCCACGCCTTCTACATAGTGACGCTCTTCGCTTTCCCAGGCGCGATCGCCCCTAATCGCCACCATCAGACCGACCACGACCTCTGCATACACCAGCGGCACCACTAGCTGACGGTCCGGGTGCAAAATATCTGGCCAGTCGCCAGCTTTTGCCGGTTCCTTCTGCGGTTTCTTTTGCGGTGCGGCTGGTTTCTCTGGAGATTTCTCTGGAGATTTCTCTGGGGATTTCTCTGGGGATTCCTTTGAGAATTTCTCGGGGGAAACGCTTCCAGACAGCAGGCGACGGTGATTAGGTCCATCAGGCGATCGCCAGGCAGTCGCGCGCTCGAAATTTGAGATCCAGCTATCGACCGGCTCTGGATAGCTGACCACCGGAATAAAATTAGGCTCCTTTCGCTGACGGCGCTCCCAGTTAGCCTCGGCTCGTGGCCTTGCTCTATCTGCGACATAGTCTGCAATATACACAGCCGCAGAAGCCTCAGCTATGTGCTGAGTGAGCAATCGCAGCTGCGCCCTCGCTAACGCCATAAATTCGGAACTGGCGATCGCCGTCATGGATAGCCTCTGAACGATAAAGGGAACACAAATAGCGGTGAAGAGAAAATGAAGAGTCCAAAACGTACCGGCAAAACGTTAAGTTTGTTACAAAATTTTGACTTGCGTGACCCTATGTTTTGTTCTGACAAGCAGCAAAGCGCCTATCAGATATGGCGTTTAGCAGAAAATAACACTTTACACGAACAAAAGTTTAAACAATGAGTCAACTTGAAATTCTAAGGCGTACCTGATATATTTTGCAAGGCTTCAGATTTTTGTAGCTCTTGCTACATCTCTAACTGGCCACATTTCTATGCTGCATCTAAATAAGCTGCAACTAGACACACATACTGGAGGAAATAAACTTGGCACGAAGACGTAAGCGGAAGAGCCGTCGTCGCCTAGAAGGACGTCGCATTCTCGAAGCAGTTCCTCAATTTAGTATTGAGAGCGGGGAAGAAAAACCTGTTACCGCTGCTCGAAATTACATTCATGCGCAGGGCATTTGTCCACCAGCTCTGCTGCTGGTAAAGCGCAATGAGCACACAACCGATCGCTATTTTTGGGCTGAGAAAGGCCTTTTTGGTGCTCAGTACGTTGAAGAGAACCACTTTCTATTCCCAAGCCTTCGTCTTTTGATGAGTGAAGAAGAAGAAGAAATGGCAGTCTCTAAGTAGAGCATTTCAGCAGTGAAGCATTGCAGAGCATTGCCCAGCACAACCAACTGCTGTGCAAAACCTGCTTTGCATAACTGCTATATACGACGTTATCAGGCAAAACACCGTGATCGCGCTGTTTTGATTACGCTTCGTCCTGATAAATTCTCAGAAGGAGAGTGCTTAGCCGCTCTCCTTTCTTTTTAGCCGTTCTTTTTCCAAGCCTTTAATTTAAAGCCTTTAACTCAGAGCCTTTAACTCAGAGCCCTTAAAACCGGGGAAAACGCATTCTTCATAGCGGCCAGCTCGTCCCGATGCCCCTCTACCGTTAGCTTAGAAATAATATTGTCGGGAGTCTGTCCAAGGGTTGGCTGTGAAGTTGCATCAGAGGTTGCATCAAGGGCTTCAACTTTGAACGTAACTTTTTCTGGGCGGCTAGACTTGCGCCAGTAAAAAAGACCAGCCAAAGGAGACAGCAAAACCAACGCGAATAAAAACCGACCCCAGCCGGGAAAAAGTGTCGCCATAATTAGGGCAAGGCAGGCAAACCCAACAGCAGCCAACCCTGAGAGAAAAACAGCCATGAAGATGCTAGGGCTCACCATTCCAGCAACAGTGATGGTGGCAAGATCGGCCTCACGCACAGGAGTAGCCTCTGTTTTTACGTCAGATACAGGCGCTGCAATTTGCCGATAGGCACGGGTTTGAAAATAGTTTGTGACCTCTTTGCGTAAGGGCTCAGCCGCCTGAGTTGACCCAAACTGCATCACTTCGATCCGGTCTTTGGTAGAGGCGCGAATAAAAAAGCCCAGTCCAATGACCATTAGGGCGGTGAGTAAAAGCGTAGAGGCGCGAGTTGGATCGAAAAAAACCATTGAGGGCAATAAGCTCAATTAGGGAGCCAGTCAGTATGTTAAGTCAGTTTAACAGTTTGGCTATGCACTATTGGGTAACAAATAGGTGACCAGTTGGCGATAAAGCCAAAGCGAGCACTGCCAATAAAATCGCCAGGATTAAGCTTTCTCCTGGCGTTTCAATTATTTAATGAGCTTATTCAATGAGCTTATTCAATGAGCTTTAGGAGTGGCTCTTGATAACCCGTTAATAGACCCTTTACGGTCTGGATAAACCTGGCTGAAATCTGGCTAGCTGTTAAGAACCGGCGTATTTCATTTCAGCAGGCACCGTGCGAGGCTGTATGGGGACTTGGGCAACGCTCTGCTGCACCTTTTGGGGGCTGACGCTTTGTTGACCTACCATGTAGCGCTGCCACAGGTCAGCTAGCTCACGGGCCTTCATCTGCCAGTCGGGCCGCAGTCGATACATTCTTCGGGGCCGTCCTCGGCCTTCTACCTTTTTCCAGTAGCCCATGATAGCGGCCTGGTTTTCTAGAAATTTTAGGGCGCTGTAGAGAACGGTGTCAGAGAGCCGGTAGTTGGGGTAGTCTTTTTCGATGGCGTGAATGAGTTCTGTACCATACGAGTCGTGACGAATGAGCACGGAGAGTACGTAGCAAACAGCAAGCTCTTTGTTGAGATAGACCGGTGGTGGCTCTTCAAAGAACTGGTAGATATCTTCAAACTTCATGAGAAAGCTCCGATAGCGGGTGGGTAAGGAGACAGCGGTTGGCAGTAGGGCACGCGCAGCTAAAAAATTCCTACGGCCTCTAGGACCGCTGTTGTTAGTTCAAAGGCGAGCAAATAGAAACCACTGGTGCGGAGAAGAGCTGTTGTGTTGGGAAATGGCTTTTAAAGAGTGTTAATGCGATCGCCAAAACTGCTGATTCATTTTAGACAGAAAATAATAGATTTACTTAATTTTCTCGCATCTAGTAATCATCTGAAAGGTTTTGTCAGATTTGGGCTCAAATACCTTACCAAATGTGGGATTTCGTTATATATTTCAAGGTCTTACTGCAGCCTACAAATCGTTTTATTTCAACAGATAAAGATATGTATATTTGACGGCACAGGTCTATGATTCATGGCTCATCTAGCTGATTACTTTTTAGCTGGTTATTCTTTAGCTGGTTGCTTTCTAGCTGATTACTCTATCGGTAGTCTCGGTTCAGATGACTGCCGCACGGTTGTTGTGCTGAAGAGAACCTGTCCATTTTGCACAGCCATAAGATCTAAATAGACGGGGCCAACGGTGTAAGCGGGTTGACTGGCGATCGCCTGAATCTGGAGCGGCTTGCCATAGCCTTGCACCTGTCTCAAAAACGCTAGAATCGGCTCCGATTGGCCTCTAGCGACAATAGGGCCAGGATTGAGAATGCCGTCTCGGTTGGCCTGAATTTCGACCCGCGCACCTAGCGCCTGTAGCCGCTCACGCAGGTTAACATCGCTAAAATCACTCGCTTCTATTTGTACAGAAGCCACGCTGTAACCCACATCATAGATAACCTCATTCAAGACCGATTCGATGTCTACGAGCAGGCAGGCTTCACCGTCTTGATTGAGAATTTCGTTGATGCAGGGTTCGCCGACAACGTAGTTGGCCTCGGAAGAGACGATCAGCACATGCTCTCTGCCATCGGCAGTCGCTTCGATAATCTGATTGAAGTTGACCGGGTTAAACAGCAAGACAAAGTCTTCTATTGCTGAAATACCTGGCCACACGGCCTGAAGCGCGACGATGTTAGCTTCGAGCAAGGCTCTTTGCAGCGCCGCTTGGGCTTCTGTGGCGTTGGTGGGCATCACCACGTTGTCGACTAAGACCTGATTGCGAGAGATGGCGACTGCGCCTAGCCGCAGGTTGTCAAAGTCATCTTCTAGGCGAGCAATTTGCTGATCTAAAAACTGCTGCTGTGCCTGTAATTCTTCTAGTCGGTCTTCTCTCTGGGCGATTTCCTGGTCGCGCTGAGCGATTTGCCCGTCGCGATCGCTTAGTTCCTGATCGCGGTTGGCAAGGGCAGCGCTCTGCTCTCTGAGCTGGTCGTTACGCTGGGCAATTTCTTGATCGCGCTGGGCAATTTGCGATCGCACCGCCGCCTGCTCTTCCACTAGCGCCGCTCTCTCCGTACGCAGTTCCTCAATTTCACCTCGCAAGCCGCCTGCCTGCTCTGAAACGGTTTCTAGCTGCGCTTGCGTTTCAACCAAATTAGCGAGCGTTTCTTCTTCTCTAGACACCGCTGTGCGCAAGGACTGGTTGGTTTCTCGCAAGCTGGCCTGCGCTTCGACCTGCTGCTGCATCGCTTCGGCTAGGGTGGCTTCGGCAGACTCTTTTTCGGTGCGGGTCGATTCTAAGTCGGTTTGGGCCTGAGAAAGCTCTTGCTGAATATCATCTAGCTGAAACAGCCCTTTGCGTAGCTGATCGTCTAAGGCAATCAGCAGCATCAGCGTCGAAAAAGAGGCCAACATTCCAGTGGCGACACTGACGACCGTAGCAGTCTGTCGCGGTCGCAGATTGAATAGACTCAGGCGCGACTTGCCCACTTTCATCCCAATGCGATCGCCCACCGTGGCAATCACACCGCCCAAGCAGGCCACCGCAAAAAGTAATACAAATCCAGTCATGCAACATCGCCATTTGCCACCATCACCACTGCCAAAGCCGTAGCGTGAGCCTCACCCACCTCATCCAAGATATAACCGATTGATCCATTTGATCCGGCTTGATTCGGTGATATCCTCAGACGCAAAAAAACGCAGACGGTAGGGCCGGGGTTACCGAGCTTACAGGGTCATGCTTGCGCAGCCGTGCTTACAGCGCCATTAGCTACGTAAACTGCTAGTTACGTAAACTGCTGAGATAGGGTAACCGGGTCATGCACCGTGATCTTCTTTTTGTGGATAGAGATCATGTCCTGTTCACGCAGATCGCCTAGCAGACGCGTAACGGTTACCCGCGTTGAGCCAATGGCTTCTGCGATCGCCTGATGAGAGAGCTTTAGATCTACTGTAATGCCTTCACTCCCTGGCATCCCAAAATCTCGGCACAAAATCAGCAAAAAGCTCACTAGCCGCGAACCCATATCACGGTGAGCCAGCGTTTCGATCATCATCTCAGTCTGCAAAATTCGAGACGACAGACCGCGCAGCATCATCGTCGATAGCTCCGGGTGCTCCTTAAGCGCCTGATTCATCTGATCCACCTGAATCGAAATCAGCTCTACCGGCGTAAACGCAACTGCATGGTAAAACCGATCTGATCTATCGCCCGTAATCAAAGAAAGCACACCAAATACACTGTTTTCGCGCAGCAAAGCCACTGTAATTTCTTCGCCTGCCTCATACACCCGCGAAAGTTTTACTGCACCCTTGGTCAAAAAATAAACCCGCTCAGCCGGATCGCCTGGAAAGAAAATCGTTTTATTTCGCTCATAAGAGTCAACGACAGGAGGCAAACTTCCGCCAGATAAACTGCGGAACACATCTGCAATTGGTGAATTAGGAGTTGCGACCATATCTATTAAAGACTGAAAAAGGGGCGGTGGGATGGCTAGACCTGCGTTGGGCAAACCCCAATCACTAGGAAATGACAGAAAATTGTCATGAGACGCTCATTAGTACCCATACTACTAAAGCTTATGCCGATGGCAGTGTTTTGTATCGTTCACTACGAAAGCATGCCTGTGCCCACCAGAAATGAATACCGACAATGTAAACTACCCTCTATCTTGCGATCCCCCTTTTTCAGTATGCTCCAAGGGCTCGCTAAAACGTCAGCCCAGCGAGTTAACCCAGTGAGTTAGCCCAACGAGTTAACCCAGTAAGCTAGCCCAATAATAACCAGAACAAAAGAGTAACCAGATAAAAGAGTCATGCTAAATCTGACCGGAAAAAAAGCCCTTGTAACCGGCATTGCCAACAACCGCTCTATCGCGTGGGGAATCGCCCAACAGCTTCATGCGGCTGGCGCAGAAATTGGCATTACCTATCTCCCGGACGACAAGGGACGCGCCGAAGGCAAGGTCAAAAAACTAACAGAGCCCCTGAGTCCGAGTCTCTTTCTCCCTTGTAATGTGCAAGACGACGCCCAAGTAGATGACCTATTTGCCACCGTCAAAAAAGAATGGGGTGAATTTGACATCCTGATTCACTGCCTAGCGTTTGCCAACAGAGATGACCTAACCGGCGCTTTTAGCGATACCTCACGCGCAGGCTTTGATTTGGCCCTAAGCGTCAGCGCCTATTCGCTGACCCGCCTAGCCCAAGGTGCCAAAGACCTCATGCCTAACGGAGGCAATATCGTCACGTTGACCTACCTGGGCGGTGTGAGAGTGGTGCCCAACTATAACGTCATGGGCGTGGCCAAAGCGGCTCTAGAAATGAGCGTACGCTACCTAGCTGCCGATTTGGGGCCTCAAAATATTCGGGTGAATGGCATTTCTGCGGGCCCGATTCGGACCCTGGCCTCTTCAGCGATTGGCGGCATCTTAGACATGATTCACCACGTTGAGGAAGTTGCGCCCTTACGTCGCACGGTGACGCAGACAGAAGTTGGCAATACCGCTACGTTTTTGTGTAGTGATTTGGCGAGTGGAATTACCGGGCAGGTGGTGTATGTCGATGCGGGCTACGCGACAATGGGTATGTAACTTCGGCAGGCGATTGAACTGTTTTAATCTGTAAAAGCACCGTCCAACATGCCTGAGGACAGTCTTGTTTCCTTGGGTATTGGCTGGTTAGGATTTAGCTGGTTAGGATTCAACAGTGGCTGCAAGGCGATCGCCTGCGCTCTTTTCATTTGTCCGTATGTAAACACGCAGGGCGTTTTGGTGGGTAGCAGCGGCTGAAGCTGCTGCCACACGTAAGGGCTGCCGTAAATGACGACGGCTTGGACGCTATTGCCGAGGGCCTGGATAAGCTGGGTGGCGATCGCACTTAACCGGTCACTCGATCTAAACGGATTACCGCGAATAAAGAGCTGCACCATTGTGGTGATATCTGTCTGTAGCCGGTCTATGTCCGCGCTGCGAGCGTCCATCAGCGTTAGCTGGTAGCCTTGCGCGGTGGGCAGTGTCACCGCAGGCGCGTTCCGTCCCAAAAAGCGGCACTGCAGCAGGTCATCCACTAGCACCAAATTTTGCCCCGGAATCAGCGGCGCACTAATTGCCTGACTCAAAGACTGAGCGGGCGCATGGCTTACCTGCTGCGATGCGCGCAAGATTTCTGCGGCGAGGGCTTGGGTCTCTTCAGTAGCAATTTGCTCTATCTGCACGGGCGGCACCGACTGATGCTGCCAAGCATGACGAGACATGCCGTCCGTTACGGGTAGGTCAGCAAGCTTGTGCTTGGCTCGCCAAATCCGCTCTACTGCTCGCAATATGTCCGCAGCGGATAGCCTTCCGGTGTTCACGGCCTCACAAATTGCTGCGATCGCAGCCTGTGCATCTTCAGGCATTAGCAAAATATCGGCCCCTGCCGCTACTGCCAACACTGCTGCTTCAGCCGCACCATACTGCTGCGTAATGCCGCCCATCACCAGCGCGTCGGTCACGATCAGGCCGTCAAAGCCCAGGTCGCGGCGTAGCAAACCGCTGAGCGTTATGTTGGAAAGCGTAGACGGATAGTCTGGGTCTAGCTGAGGAATCTGAAGGTGAGCGGTCATGATGCTGTCTACACCGGCTGCGATCGCCCGCTCGAACGGCACCAGCTCTAGCGCCTGCAGTCGCTCAAAGTCATGATTGACCACTGGCAAACTAAGGTGAGAATCTGTCTCGGTATCGCCATGCCCCGGAAAATGCTTTGCCGAGGTCAGCACCGCGTGGCCGTAGGTCCGGGCCTGCGTGCCTTTAACAAAGGCGCTGGTTAGCTGCGCTACGATCTCAGCCTGCTCACCAAACGAGCGCACGTTGATCACCGGATTGGCCGGATTGTTGTTTACATCGACTACCGGGGCCAAAATCCAGTTCAGCCCAATGGCCGTCGCTTCTTGCGCTGTTGCCGCGCCCATTTGCTCAGCGAGCTTTAGCGCTAGTGGCAAGTCTCGCTGGGCAATCTGGCCAAGTGCCATCGGTGGGGCAAACCAGGTCGCACCGCTAAATCGCTGGCCAACGCCCTCTTCTATATCAGCGGCTATCAGCAGCGGATACTTGGCCCAGGTTTGGAGCTGCTGGGTGCGTACGCCTACTTCTGCCGCGCTGCCGCCCAGCAAAATAATGCCGCCGATGCCCTGCGCTAGTAACTGCTTTAGCTCAGCGGTTTTGGCTTCCCACTGCGGGTATTCCACCTCATGGTCAAACAGGTGGCCCGTCGTGCGCACGACGATCATCTGCGCAACTTGTTCTTCTAGGGTGAGCGTGTCGGGGCTCGGTAGACGAGGGGAAAGCATTATGGGGTGATTATGGCGTTTCGGTTTCGCCTAGCTCTTGGGCTTCGATGGAGTCACCGGCTTTGCGCTCTGCGCTGATTTGGTTGATGACGTTCAGTACGTTAGTTGCCAAATCGAATGAGCGATCTTCTTTGAAGGTAATTTCGGGCGTGCGTCGTAGGTTCATTCGCTGGCCTAGCTGACGGCGCACGTAGCCCTGCGCGGCCTGTAGGCCTGCCATGGTTTCGGCTTTGGCTTCGTCGGTGCCGTAAATGCTGACAAATATTTTGGCGTGCTGCAAGTCTCCGGCCACATCTACGTCGGTGATGCTGACCATTCCGGCTCCGACTCGCTCGTCTTTGATGTCGTTGAGCAGCATTTGGCTGACTTCGCGTTTGATAGAGGCAGAGACTTTGGCGACGCGTCTACTATTGGCCATGAGGTTTAGGGCGTAAGGTTGAGAATTTCAGGTTGAGCGTTGAAGCGGCGTTTAGGCAATGCCCAGCATTCCTTGAAGGGTGAAAACCAGGCCGATGAAGGAGGCGATGACGGCGCTGATGAGGGCGATCGCAGTGAAGGGATTTTTGAGAAGGGAGACGAGGGGCGCGATCGCGTTGTAAAAAATGCCTAGTGAAAAGCTAATGAGATAGCGGGGATAGCGGGAAATATTGTCAAAAAATTCTTGCATAATGTGAGACCGCGAGCAGACAAAAGAATTTGCAGCTGACCAAAGATAAACTAAACAAGCTCGGCTTTTATCCTACCGCAAGGTTCATTCATGACGCTTTCTTTACCCCTGACAACGGACGCGAACAGCGCGGATGCGAGTGGCCCGAATGCGAATAGCCAGTTGGCAGCCGCTCGCCCTTTTATCAAGTGGGCGGGGGGAAAGTCTAGGCTGATAGACCAGTACAAGCCTTTTTTGCCGACTAACTATGCGCGCTATCATGAGCCTTTTTTGGGTGGGGGGGCGCTGTTTTTTTACTTAGCGCCCAGCCTGCAAGCGCAGGGAAAAGCAGCCTTTTTGAGCGATTTGAATCCTGAGCTGGTGAATGTGTATCGGTGTGTGCGCGATCGCGTAGAGGAGTTGATTGAACAGCTAGCGATGCATCAAGCGCAGCATGAGGAGGCGCACTATTACCGGGTGCGATCGCAGCTTGAAACCGACCCTATTCGCCGGGCGGCTCGCTTCATCTATCTCAACAAAACCTGCTACAACGGCCTGTACCGCGAAAACCAAAAGGGCCTGTTCAATGTACCGATGGGTCGCTACAAAAATCCCCCCATTTGCGCGCCAGATCTTTTGCGGTCGGCCTCCGCAGCCCTGCAAATTGCGGATATTTCAGAGCGGCCTTTTACGGCAGTGACTGAACGAGCCAAAAATGCTGGCGATTTTGTCTATTTCGATCCGCCGTATCATCCGCTGAGCAAGACCAGTAAGTTTACGGCCTATAGCCGCGATCGCTTCACCGCAGACCAGCAAACCGAGCTAAAAACGATTATTCATCAGCTCGCCGCTCGCCAGGTAAGCGTCCTAGCCTCTAACTCTGACTGCCCCTTCATCCGTGAGCTGTATGCAGATTTTGCCATCAAAACGATTACAGCCGCTCGTTCTATCAACTCCAAAGCCAGCAAACGCGCCAAGATAACTGAGGTTTTAGTCATTGCTTAGGCTGGTGATTGCTTAGGCTGGTGATTGCTTAGGCTGGTAGATTGCTTCTATATGCAGGTAATTTGCTTTGTAGTGGGCGCTGACGATATCCCAGTGATTTTCGGCGTGAGGTATTAGTCGTTCTTTCATAGGTCAAAGTCTCGATTTTTTTACGCGCTTCGCGCGGGGGAAAGAAACAAGAAAAGAGGGCAAGAGTGCAAGAAGAGTAAAGCGCAACTAAGTCCTGGGCGCGGCACAACTCACTCGAAAACCGACAAGGTTGAAGCGGTCCTCGGGGTTGAGGTTGCGGTAAGCGGAACGGCAATTCCTCGGAGAGTTGTACCAGGAACCGCCACGTAACACTCTCCTTGAGTTTTCGTCAGCAGACAGCCAAGCGCTGCCGTCAGTTGGGGCGCTTGCGTAGTTTGTGTGCCGATGATCTAAACACCATTCCCACACATTGCCGTGCATATCACACAGACCAAATGCATTGGCAGGGAAGCTACCAACGTTGGTCGTCTGCTCACGGAACTCTCCTTTAGGCCCTGAGCCATGCGAGCCGGAGTATGTTTTACCGTTAATTTCTCTGTCTTGCCCGCAGTAGTTTGCCAATGCCGTTGTAATCGTTTCGCCAAAGTGAAAAGGCGTCGTGGTGGCCGCCCGACAGGCATATTCCCACGCGGCTTCGCTTGGTAGGCTGTATTCCTTGTTCGTATGCTGCGATAGGCGCTGGCAAAATTCAACAGCCTCATACCAGCTCACCTGTTCAACAGGGCGATTATCTCCTTTAAAGTTTGATGGATCAGGATCTAGCTCTCGTTCAACCTTTGGCATCGCTGCTACTGCCTGCCACTGAGCCTGCGTAATCGGATATTTACCCATCCAAAACGAGGGCAGCGTCACCCTATGCTGCGGTCTTTCACGATCTATGCCTTCCCCTCTAGGTGCTCCCATCAAGAAGCTGCCACCTTCAAGCAGCACCATTTCTAAATCCACACCCTCGGCCAACACCTCCCGCCGCTGTTCGGCGCTTTTCCACTCGCGCGTCGCTTCATTGCCATTGGCATCAACAGTAACCACTTCAAAATCAAACTCAAACGTAGATAGCGCAGGCTGTTTAATCACCTCGCGAACAGACGCTGTATCCGTTAAATGACCGTCTATGCCCATCGTCTGCGCCGTTTGCGGCAGCTTGGCTCGCTTCTCGGCTCGCTTTAGAGCAAGGCGCTCTATCCCTTCAATCGCCTCCATATCCGCCCGCAGCACAGCCAACACCTGAATCCAGTACTGCCTTGCGGCATCCAAGTCATCCACCACCTCAGCCTTTAGCGCATCTCGCTTTAGCGGCGCTACATCATGCACAGTAGCCCGATCTGGCAACAGCACTAAATGCAGCTTTTCAATCGGTTCGGCCTTCACCAGCGGCGTTTGGCGACGATTGTTAAGTCGGTTCAGCTCAATTACTCGCCCCTTTACATAGGCACTCAGCCGATCCACCGTCGCGCAGTTCTGAGGCCCTTTTTGCCGTAGCCCTTCTAGCAGCGCATAGGTAAACGCCCCGTGCTGATGCTCTGCAATTTCATAAGACTGCTCATTTGCCCCACAAGAAAAAAGCGTCACCACCCCTTGCGAAGCCTCTGCCCCAATGCCTGCCAAACTCGCCTTACGCGAATCGCCATCCCGACAGGCATCTAGCATCAGCACAATATTGCCTGCCCCGCAGCGCCGCAGCCGCTCTGCCACCTCGTGAATCGGTAGCCCGGTTCGCTGTATGCGATTGGGGTTGCCATCAATCGGCAGCAAATAGTCGATGCCCTCGGCTCGAATGCCGTGCCCCGCAAAAAAGAACCACAGATTATCCTGCGGGTTCAAAAAATTGCGCTGCTTAAACCGCATGTCTAAGAACTGGTCTAAATGACCAAAGGTAGGCGAGGCGGCTATTTGCGAAAAGCCGTCTTCTGGCGCGATCGCATCCCCATCTTCAGCAAAGTAATAGACCTTTTCAAACTTCAGCTCCGTTTTGCAAAAGTCATGCATCGCCCGAGCGTCACGCTGGGCGTACTTCAGCTTGCCAACAAACTCATAGTTATTAATGCCGACGCAAATTGCCCAGTTTCTTGCCACCGATTAAGAACTGCCCGTTAAAACGCTTTGATTTTGACTGAATAATAAGCGAACAGCAAGCAGGCCACGTATATCTACGCAAAGACTTAGCGCGTTTGTGAAAGATTTAGACAGGTTTTACCGAGATAGATAAAGACACAGCATAGCGCTGCGTTGAAATCGATTAGGTTTGATTAAACTGTTGAGAGTTGAGTTGAAAGTACGGGTGCACGCATGGAAAGCCTAAAGGTAATTGAGCTGAAGTTTTTGCTGAAGCTACTGGGCTGCGAAGGCTATCGCGGCAAGATGACAGATCTGAACCCGAATAGTAAGACTAAGGCCAGTGAGCGCGATCGCATTTGCGTAGGCCTAGGCACCAAAGACATCGTTGAATATGACAGCCAAGTCGCTCGATTTTCCCTCGCGCCTCCAGGCAGGACTCTACTGGGTTTGGATACTACCAGCTTGCCAGTAACGCCCGACGAGCTAAAAGTGCTGCAAGCGTGCCAGAAGGCAAAAGGGTCTACGACACCGGGAACAATAGCAGGTGTCTCGGCAGACTCGCGCCAGGCGTTAATTCGCAACCTGACCGGGCGCGGGATGCTCAAAATCAACAAAGAAGATATTAAAGAAGCCTGGTTAACCGACAAAGGCAAACAGTTTTTACTCTACGAGTATGAGCCAGTAGGTAGCTACGCGAGCACCGCTAGTGCCACGATGCTGGGCAACTATATCCGGTTTTTACGAGAAAATTTAGGCCAGCCGGAAAGCCAGCTAAAAAGCCAGTCAAAAAGCCAGCCGAGAGGCCTTCCAACCAGTCAGCCTAGTATGCAGGCTGCCAGCACTATGCCTATTGGTTCACAGACAAAACCTGATGCTCAGGCAGTTTTGCAGCAGATCAAACAGCTAGATCAGTTAACTAATAGCGATAACTATTTGCCCATTTATCACCTACGTGAAAAACTGCAGCCGCCTTTGACTCGCGGAGAGCTAGACAGCTACTTGTACGAATTACAGCGCAACGATCTGATCGAACTGAGCAGCCTGCATGATCAGGGCGACTACAGTGATCACCAAATGAACGCCGGTATTCCCCAAGAAAATAGATGCTATCTCTTCTTTATTAGCGTCCTTTAATCTACAACCAAATAATTTTATTCCGTACCTCGTAGCACACCAGAGAAATTGAGCGTGACCACTCTAGAGCATCTAATTCGGAAAAACATCAATCCTTTTGACCCATCTACCTTCAAACCAGGCAATTTTTGGAAGGAAACCCCAAATCAATCTCAGGAAATTACATCAATTCATAAAAATGTAGTGGATACCGTAGAGCAAACCCTAGCGGATGTAATGCGCGATCGCCAGACTCGAACGCTAATGTTGCTAGGCGATTCGGGATCGGGAAAAAGTCATCTGCTCGGTCGAATAAAGCGAAAACTGAATGACAGGGCATGTTTTGCCTATGTTGACCCTTGGCCCGACAGTCAGTTTATTTGGCGGCATGTGCTGAGGCAAACCGTTGATAGCTTAGTGGAAATACCCGAGGGGCAAACAGAGTCCCAACTCATTCGCTGGCTCAAAGGGCTAGAGATTTTCAAGCGCAAAGGCGTTGCTCAAAAACTGTTGGGCGAGCGAAGTGTATTTGTCCGTGACCTCCGAGCTAGCTTTCCAACGGCTTATCGGGGCAAAGAATTTTTCGGTGTCCTGTACGCTCTGCTGAATCCTGAACTGCAAATGGTGGCCACTGACTGGCTACGCGGCGAAGACTTGGACGAAGAAGATTTGAGTCTATTGAAAGTAAAACACTCGGTAAATTCTGAAGATGCAGCCCAAAAAATGCTGACAAACATCGGCTGGGTTGCAGGATCTACCCAGCCTATTGTTATTTGCTTTGACAACCTAGATAACATTCCATCTCTACCCAGTGGAAAGCCAGATCTGCAAACTCTTTTCAATGTGAATTCAACTATTCACAATGCAAAACTCAAAAACTTTCTAATCTTAGTCAGCATTATCACTAGCAACTGGCGCGACAACAAATACGCGATCTCGCCTCCGGACATGGCTCGCATCGATAAAGCAGTAATGCTACGTAATATCACGTTAGATCAAGCTGCGGATATCTGGGCTGCTCGCTTGTCTTCCTTACACGCGCAGGCTAGTCCAAAACCTACTTCTTCTATCGCGCCACTGGCTAAAGCTTGGCTAACGCACCGTTTTCCAGGTGGCAAAGTTCCGCCTCGCTCTGCGCTTATCCTAGCCAAAAAGCTAATTGAAGAATTCAAGCGTACAGGTAAATTGCCTGAGATTACTGACGAGTTTGCTAAAGATAAGGTAGGCTCGAACAAAAGTAGTTCTTCTCAGTCAAAAACAACTTCTTTGCCGAAGAGCGATCGCGCCAGCTTTGAGTTATTCTGGCAACAAGAATTTAAGGGAGTCGGCGATCACTTACAGCGGATATCCCGGTTCTCTTCTCCAGATCTGATCCGTCGTTTGCAAGAAGCCCTAGAAGCCCTAGAGATACCGAAAATTCAACGTGCCGTTCTAAACAGCAATGCGTATTGTAGCTATTCGCTTGGGTACGAGCACTCAGAGCGAGTTTGCGTTGTTTGGACCGAGGATAGCAACCTGAAATCTTTTTATCATGTGATGAAAGCTTGCGAGAAAATGGTTGAGGCTCGGGTGCGCGATCGCATCTACCTTATCCGAAACGAAAGATTAGGCACTGCCAACAACAGAGGCTATCAGCTATTTCAGGAGATTTTTTCTAGCCAGAACAATCTCCACATCAAGCCAGATTTACAGTCAGTGCAGTATCTAGAAACCTATCACCGGCTAGTCAATGCAGCGGCAGGCGGTGAGCTGGTGATTGGCACTAAAACGCCAAACGTAAAAGAGCTACAGGTACTTGTACGCGCAAGCGGCGTTTTATCTACTTGCAGCTTGCTTCAGCAGTTAGGCATCGTTCGAGCAAAAGACGGCATGACCGTTGCACCGCAAATCGTCTCGCTTAAACCTTCTAGAACAGCAGGGAAAATGCAGCCAACAGAACCGACTTTACACCAGCAAAATCTTGCCACCGCAGAGCGCTACATTCTAAACCTGATGACAACACAGTCTTTGATGGGAATGCAGGTGCTAGTAGAAAGCACTCAAGAACAGGTTCCAGCACTAGACTCAGCCAACGTCATTAGCTTGATTCACTCACTGTGCGACACCCATAAAATACAGATGCTAGACCCAAACGCTAAGCCAAAGGATCAGCTGCTGTGCTACATACCTGCCTAGCAGTCTGCCTCTACCAGCCTCGCTACGATCGGCCTAGCCAACTGCCCAACTTTTGCCAATACGCATCGATACCCTGAGCTGATGAGTTCTTCTTCCCAACTGCCAAAATCGCTCAGCGCTACCAAGGTGCGTTTGGCCTTCGAGTGTCCTCGGCTGATGTATTTGGGTCATCACGAAGGGGGCATGACCATGTTTCGCGCCTCGAATACAAAAGGTACCGGGGTTGGCCAGGCGTTTCATAAGCTGTGTGATGACTGCGTAAATCGCATTTGTACAGATGAGGCGATCGCACGCCTCCTCAGCCCGCCCGCCAATCAGCTAAATCCAGAAACTTTAGCGCAGCAGATTCAACAGCATCTTTACCGCACGGTCTTTTTCCCACTCGTTCAATCAACCATCAGCAATAGTCCTCATAAAGTGCCCGCGCTCAATCAGCTTTGGGAAGGCATTACCGGGCTGATTCGACGCTGGGCGAAGCTACTAGCCACCAATCGTCAGCTATGCGGCCCCAAAGACGTCATTCGCAAAACGTTTCTCGCCCAAGAGCTATCGGTCTCTCATACTTTCGAGCTGCCCAACGGTCGTCGTCAGCTTGTTAGCGGTCGGTTCGATAGTCTGGTTTACGACTTTGTACAACAGCGGCTTTGTGTTGTTGAATACAAGACGTATCAGGCTACTGACCCTGCCGCTCAGCTTGCACAAGTTGCGCTCTATAGCTACATGCTAAAGCAAAAACTGGGCGTCAGTATCAACTCAGCGGTCTACAGCGTACTGCCCGACTGGCAAGGGGTTGAGTATTCTTGGGATCAGCTAGAAACCACTTTGCATCAGCTGATTCCTGCCAAGCTGCAACAGATGAGAGCGTGGCTAGCGTGGCAGCCAGATGAGTCAAATCCGCCCCCCATGACGCCGCATCCGCAGCTATGCACCATTTGTCCGCAGCGGCAAAAGTGTCAGCAGTACTTTGTAACGGGTGAGGTAGCTAGTGAGGGTGATGCGATCGCCCTTTCGCTACCCGCGACATCACTCGCAGATGTCCCACCTTTGCTAACAGGTTCAGTTGCAGAAAGCTTCAGCGTTGATACCTCTACGCCTATTCAAGTCGATTCCTTTTTAACAGAGTCTTCGAGCGTCGATCCCTTACCAGTCAATACGCTACAGGCAGTAGATAATAGTCAGCCAGCGCCTAAGAGACCTTTGCCGACGCCCAAGCCGTCTGCGCTAGACCCAGTGAACAGTCTAGAAAAAAGCCCGATAAAGCCTGCTACCTCTCAGACAACAGCCGCAGCCGACAGTAGAGCAATGCAGCTAATCGAAGTTCTACAGTCTTTTAACGTTGGGGTCGATTACGTTGGCACGGCAACAGGGCCTGCTTTTATCAGAGTGAAGCTTAGGCCCCATTTGGGCGTGCGCGTGGCCACAATTTTGAAGTTTGAAGATGATTTGCGTGTGCATTTGGGTCTAGAAAATCCACCGCTGATGGCACCGCAGGCGGGCTATATCAGCGTAGACATGCCTAGAGTCGATCGGCAAACTGCGTTTTTTAGCGAATACTTTCAAGCGTCGTCTCGAAATGAAGCCGCCGCCAAGATTGCTATCGGAGTCGATCTAGATGGTCAACTGGTGGAAGCGGATTTGTCCGATCCAAACACCTGTCATTTTTTAGTGGGGGGAACAACCGGCAGCGGTAAAAGTGAGTTTTTGCGATCGCTCCTGCTCAGCCTTTTGGTACGCCACGATCCTAGCCATCTACAAATTGCCCTGGTCGATCCTAAGCGGGTCACCTTTCCTGAATTTGAAACGATGCAATGGCTGTACGAACCGATTGTGAAAACGGCTGAAGATGCGATCGCCCTGATGGAACGATTGGTATACGAAATGGAAGCGCGCTACCAAAGATTCGAGAAAAGCCGCTGCACCAACCTCTCTAGCTATAACCAACTGCGTAGCCAGCAACCGCTACCGCGCATCGTCTGTATTTTTGATGAATATGCAGACTTCATGTCCGACAAAGAGATTGCCAAAGACCTAGAGCAAAACATCAAGCGCTTGGGTGCCAAAGCCCGCGCCGCAGGCATCCATCTTATTATTGCAACCCAAAGACCAGAAGCCAAAGTCGTGACGCCGCTAATCCGCTCCAACTTGCCAGGGCGAATTGCACTGCGCACCGCTAGCGCTGCTGATTCCTCCATTATTATAGGCACCAAGCAAGAGGCAGCAGCAAATCTGCTAGGCAAAGGAGACCTTTTCTATTCAGATGGCGGTACTCTCCAGCGACTACAGAGTTTATTTGCCCCTATTAAAACGATCACCCAACTCATTACTTAACCCCACCTTAAACGGGCCTAATTTACGAACAGAATTCACACGGATTCTTCACCTGTATGTAGTCAATGCTACCGGGATCGTTTGAAGCGCTATCCAGCTCTATCTCTACAGAAACCAGTTATTACGTTTTCTATAAACTGTCCTATTAAACTGAACTAAAGACGGTCACTTCATGGATAATGACAAGCAACGAGTTCCTGATCGTTCCTGACAGTGTTAAACCCTCTCTGGGAAGCATTTTCAGGTTAATCCGTAAAAATACGCAGCTACGCTTTTGGCACGACACATTCTTTTTGTATTCTTAACATCCATCACTATTTTCTAGGCCAACTGTCACACTCATTTTGTGAGTAGCCTTTGTGAGTAGCCACAGTGCAATGGCACTGGGTACGACCTAGAAGCAATCTAGAAAAAATGTGAGCTAGGAAATGTGAGCTAGAAAGCTTTTAGCTCGGCATAGATGAGATCTAAGATGACTCGATCAAATATTGAGTTTTCGTGCGTTCGTCGCAAACCGAACAAAGCCAAAAAAACAGTTTTTTTGCGCTTGCTAATGAGCTAGTCAAATATTTTTGCCCGTGTTTCTAAAACTGTTCTTCTAAAGCAGTTTCCCTAGCTAGCTGTAGGGCCTACTTTGAAGATCTCAGCTCGGGCGTTTTCTTATTTTCAGCAGAATATTTTTAGTGAAAGAACAGATGGATGCGCAGTACGCCATTTGTTCTTAGATGCAGATATCAACTCAACAACTTAATAAGCAAAAGCAGGGAAGGCAATATGAAAAATACAAAGCTCAAGCGATTGAAGCAGATTGGATTTGCGGTAGTCGGTGCGTATGTGATTACGGGCTGCCCAAGCATGAATGCAACAACGAACGCAACGAGCAATTTACTAGGAACCGATAGCAGCCCTGCTCAAGATCAGGCAGCTCAGGCAGCAGAAACGTCAGAGAATATCATCCCAGAAGCGGGTGTCTCAGAAGCGGATACCTCAGAAGCGAATGCCGTAGAGTTTGAGGTATGCGCGGCGGTAGATGACTGGCAACGGCCCAGTGATGCTGACCAAGACAAGCAATTGGGGTCAGATGGCCGCTATGACGCGGTACTTGAAGATGACGAGCTAAAGCGAGCGTCTGATCGGTTCTGGAATTATCAAGCGATTAGCTTTACTACCTACGGGCTCAGCGCTCGCATGGAGCCTACCAACTTGTCGGGCGTATGGACAGCGGCAGATGACTTATGGGATTGCTATGAGCCAGAGACGACAGTTGCCATCAATGACGGTGATTTGGCTGAGACCTGGCTGCTCAATCACCAAATCACTAGCCTGCAATGGGAAAGCGATCGCTACGTCATGACGGTTGAGCCCACCGCTACAGGAATGCAGGTTGTTCAGTTCAACCGAACGGACAACCAGTCAGCCCTGCCGCTAGAAATCGTCACCGCATCGGGGAGCGTAGTCGAAGTCACCTCTGGCGACTGGCAGTAGCCTGGGCACAGCGATCCGGTGCAACAGTTCGGTGCGATAGTTCGGTGCGATAGTCCGGTGCAATAGTCCGGTGCAATTCATTCAGACTTTGCCATTCAGGCTTTTCCATTCAGGCTTTTCCATTCAGGCTTTTCCATTCAGGCTTTTCCTACGAGCCCATCTTGCGCTTCAGCTCGTTCAACTCTTCTTCAGCTTCCCATCGGCGAAAGCTTTCATCGAGCGGATCAACTGATGGGTTAGCGCTGTAGGTTGACTTGTACCAGCCGGTTGTTCCCCAGTCGGTCGTTTCGTTAGGCCCGGTCGCGGCTGGCTGAGCGGCGGCCTGAGCGATTTTTGTCTTGACTTCCTCTCGCTTTGCTCTAACGCGCGATCGCAATTCTTTCGTCTGCTCTACCCGCGCTTTCACACTTTTCATCTGGCCCCACAGGTGGTTTCCCTGACGCAGCAGGGCGGCTTCTCTTTCCTGTGCAGGCCCAATCAAATCTTGACGTCCAGCCGATTTGGCTTTTTCAATTCGCCCGTGCCACTGCTGAATATCTTTGGCCGTCTCTAAGATGCTGTTTTCTAGCTCTTTTTCACGGCGCTTCAGATCGCCTAGCAGCCGAATAGCATCTTCTTCCTGGCCGCGCAGCTGATCTTCTAGCGCTCTCAGCTCTAGGTGAGGGTTCGCTCGCAAAAATTCATCTAGTCGCGTTTCCAAAAAGCGACTGAGATCGTCAAATAAGCTCATGGCATTAGCCTACGTTCGTCGTACGTTCATCAGTAAAGACTTCAACGCATTTGGAGGGTCGTCCAAACGAATTAGAACCTCTGACCAATATAGACTGAGCGCACCTCACCGTTGCGGCGGATAACCACATCTTGGCCATTGACGCTGACCAGGTTCCAGTCTGACGTGCCAATGCGATCGCCCACATAAGCCCGCTGAGAATTTCCATCCACATCAAACAGCGCCGCCGAACGACTCCCTAAATTAAGCACGCCAACCAGCACCTGCTCAGCAACTGGCGTAGTATCGACAATAGCCGCAGCGGCACTGTTTGTCGGTGCAGCGGCGGTGGTAACGGGTGGGGTAGGCAGGGCGGCGGTATTGCCAGTTGGCAACGTCGGTAAAGACGCGGCGGGCACAGCGGCACCAGCAGGCAGGGCGGCGGCGGCGGCCACTGGTGCAGGAACTGGCACAGTGGGCTGTCTTCTGCCTGTTTGATTAGACGGCATAGGTGCTGCGGGCACAGCGGCTACCGAATTGTTAGTCCGCTCGTTCTGATAAACCGGTACGAAGACACGCTCAATAACATTAGGAACAGAGCCACTAGAAACAGAGCCACTGGGAACAGAAACGTTAGGGACAGAGGCATTAGCCGCACTGGCATTAGCGCCCGGTAAGCCCGGTAGCGCGCCAGCGGTTGGCGCGGCAGCATTGGCCTGGGGAACTGTAGTCGGAACTGACGAAGCAGGCGCTGCACCCGGCAGAATGGCGACGGTCTGATTCGATGGGCTGTGATTGGCGCTAATCGTGTTTAGTGCCTGCTGTAGATAAACTAAGAACGCTTCGTCTGATCTTTTAGGTAGCTCTGCTGCCGACGCTTCTGTATTGAAAGAAAGCAGCCGGGCACCGCCGGGATCGCTGTGTCCCAACGCCCAGATACCTAGCGTTCCGGCCAGGGAAATTCCGGCAGCCCCAATCAATAAAAAGGGTAGGGAAACCGGTAGCTTTGGGGCTTTCGATTTGAGCGCGACTAAAGCGTCAGGAGATGAAGCCAGAGGCGAAGTTAGTTCAGCGGCAGAATCTGACGGGTAAGAAAAGGTCTCTTCAGGATGGGCGTTTGGCTGAACGTCAATGGTGGCAGCGCTAGACTCTGTTTCAGAGTGCGTTGAGGATTGAATGACGGCGCTTTGAAAGTTGCCGGACTGGGCGGGGTTTCCGTGAAAGGCGGTCATGGGTCGCCCCCCTCTGTGATACCCCGACGAGGGTTGCTGTGACGATGCTGGCTGATTTTCTGGCCGATCTGCTGGCCAATCTTCTGGCCAGTTACTGGCCTGATCACGACTCGCGGCTATCGTGGCACGATAGATGTCCGCTGCGCTGCGCGCTGTAAAGTTTGAGGGTAGCTGAACGGTTCTAGCACCAGGGCGATGGGCTTCTGCTGGCGACTTAACAATTGCCCCGCAGGCACCAGAATCACCGGCCAAAATTCGATCCACATCGCCAAACAAATCATCCATCAGCTCATCGCTGTAAGATTCGCTCACCTTCTCGGTAGGGCGCGGCTCTAAAGCTATGTTTTTAGTCATGGAATGGCTGTTAGAGATCATGTTGTAGGGGTGGTAATGCGTGTTTTTCCAGAAATGGCCTTGATATCAAGTTTTGGTGTTGTGAAGCTGCTCTTTAATACTGCCCTGCTGCTCAATGAACCTATCAAGTTTCGATGTTTGTTTGGGAGTTCCTGTTGAGGCTGGCATTTGGCTATTATCTAGCAGACGACTAGCAGACGACTCGGACCACTCAGATGGCTTGGGATAAGAAAATGACAGACGGCTTTGCGGCTTCTTTGGCTACCTTAGGCTCGGTGCTTTCTGCAACGCCAAAAGCTTTGCCAGATCGAAGTTTGCCAGATAAGGATTCGCCAGAGATGGTGGCCACCGGGATCACGACAGATACGCGGGCCGTCAATCCGGGGGATGTTTTTTTGGCCTTAGAAGGAGAGCGGCTAGACGGGCACGATTTTGTAGAGAAGGCAATTGAAAAAGGCGCGATCGCAGCCATCGTGCGCAAAGGCGTCTTTCCCAGCACGTCGTCATTTTCCCGGCTAGAAGTAGACGACACTCTAGCGGCCTATCAAACCCTGGGCCAGTGGTGGCGCAGGCAGCGAGGGGTGCCGGTCGTTGCGATCACGGGTTCGGCGGGCAAAACCACGACCAAAGAGCTAGTCGCTGCGGCGCTTTCTGTCTTTTGCACTGAATCTGGCGCTGGATCTGGCACTGTTCACAAAACCCAGGCCAACTACAACAACGAGATTGGCGTGCCCAAAACGCTGCTAGGGCTGAGGGCAAATCACGATTACGCAGTCGTAGAAATGGGAATGCGCGGCCTAGAAGAAATTGCCCTGCTTTCCAGGATTGCTGAGCCGACAGTGGGGCTGATTACCAATGTCGGCACGGCGCACATCGGACGGCTAGGTTCAAGAGAAGCGATCGCACAGGCAAAGTGCGAACTGCTCAGAGAAATGCCAGCCGATGGCATCGCGGTGCTCAACCACGACAATGATTTGCTGCTGTCTACTGCGGCCAAAGTTTGGTCTGGACAGCAAATTACCTACGGCTTGACGGGGGGCGATGTGCAGGGCCAATTTAAAGGCAATCATGTTTTGGTAGACGGGGTGCCTATTCCGCTGCCGCTACCGGGACGACACAACGCTTTGAATTTGCTAGGTGCGATCGCCACCCTCCAGGCCCTCAATCTAGACTGGACAAAGCTGGCTGACGGGATCAGTGTCTCTTTGCCCTCAGGGCGATCGCAAACCCATCACCTGCCCAACGACATTGTGCTGCTAGACGAAACTTACAATGCCGGAGCCGAAGCGATGAGCGCCGCCCTACAGCTCTTAGCCGATCAGCCAGGGACGCGGCGCATTGCGGTGCTTGGCACCATGAAGGAGCTAGGCGAGCAGTCTATTGCCCTGCACCGTGAAATCGGTGAAATGGTAGAACGCTTGGGGCTAGATGATCTGCTGATTTTGGCCGATCCAGATGAGGCGATGGCGATGGCCGCCGGGGCAGGGGCAACACCCAGCCAGCAGTTTACGACCCATGACGAGCTAGTGACGCACTTAGAGCAGACGATGGAAAAGGGCGATCGCATCCTTTTTAAAGCCTCTCGTTCCGTCGGCATGGATCAGGTTGTCAATCGGCTACTTCAGAATTCTTAGAAGGATTTCATGGCTATTACGTAACCCCGTATCCTAATATATAAGCTTTCGCATATCTCCATTGTTTACAAGCTGTCCTTACAGGCCGTCATGGTTTTAGTTCTCTCCAGCCAGCAGCTATCAGCCTTATCAGCCCACGCCGAACGGGTTTACCCCGAAGAGTGCTGTGGTTTGATGGTGGGAGAAATGAGGCCGCAATCAGAGCAGGCGCAATCGGAGACCTCTCGACAGCAGCAGTCTGTTGAGCGGCCTATCAAGCAGCCCATTAAGCAAGTCGTTCAGCTTTTTCCGCTGGTCAATAATTGGACACCCGACTGGACACTCAACGAAGGGACGCCCGGTGCTGAAACCACAAAGGCGCGTACAGAGGCGCGCACAGAAGCACCGACAGAAACGTCCACAGAAAAATCTTTGACCAAAGCCAGGCGCTACTGGATCGATCCCAAAGACATGCTGCGGGTGCAAAAGCAAGCGCGATCGCAGGGGCTCAACATTATCGGGGTTTATCATTCACACCCAGATCAAGTGGCTGAGCCATCAGAGTGCGATCGCGCCGGGGCCTGGCCAGCATACGCCTACACAATTGTTTCCGTTTGTGAGGGTAAAGCTGTCGATGTTCGAAACTGGGCGCTAGACTCAAAACATCAGTTTCAGCTTGAACCCATCAAAATTTCTCCATCTGCGGCCAAAGATCGAATGCCGGTTTCGGCTTAATCATTTGCTCGCGGCTTCTCTTTACTCAGCGACGTCTACTCACAGAACGTCTACTCAGCTAGCTGCTGCCGTCAGCAGCGATCAAAACCGTTACCCAAACACAAGTCATCACTCACGCCAGATACTCATCTTGGCCAACTCCTTTTTTCAAACACCATGCTGAACCCCAACTTGGATGAAATCCAACTGACCAAGCAAGAGTACGAACGCTACTCTCGCCACCTTATCCTGCCTGAGGTCGGCCTCGAAGGTCAAAAGAAACTCAAAGCCGCCAGCATCTGCTGTGTCGGAACCGGCGGACTAGGCTCCCCCCTACTGCTATATTTGGCCGCCGCAGGCATTGGCCGTATCGGCATCGTAGACTTCGATATTGTCGATCACTCCAACCTTCAGCGGCAGGTCATTCACGGCACCTCTTGGGTCGGCAAACCCAAAATTGAATCCGCCAAAAACCGCATTCTCGAAATCAATCCCTACTGCCAAGTAGACCTGCACGAAGTGCGCCTGTCTTCTGACAACGCCCTAGACATTTTCGAGCCCTACGACATCATTGTTGACGGCACCGATAACTTTCCCACCCGCTACCTCGTCAACGATGCCTGCGTTCTGCTAGACAAACCCAACGTCTACGGCTCTATCTATCGCTTCGAGGGTCAGGCCACCGTCTTTAACTACGAAGGCGGACCCAACTACCGCGATCTCTATCCCGAGCCCCCACCGCCGGGACTCGTGCCTTCGTGCGCAGAGGGCGGCGTTCTCGGCATTCTCCCTGGCATGATTGGCGTCATCCAGGCTACCGAAACTATCAAAATCGTCTTAGGCAAAGGTAATACGCTCAGCGGCAGGCTGCTGGTATACAACTCTCTAGACATGAGCTTTAGAGAGCTAAAGCTTCGCAAGCCACCCGAAGAGCACCGCGCTGTCATTGACAAGCTAATTGACTATGAACAGTTCTGTGGCATCCCTCAAGCCGCAGAAGAAGAAGCTAAAAAGGCGGCTAATATGTCTGAAATAACTGTTAGCGAACTCAAAGAGCTAATCGATAGCGATCGCGACGACTTCTTCTTGCTAGACGTTCGCAACCCGAACGAATACGAAATTGCTCAGATTCCCGGTTCTACGCTGATCCCACTGGGTGAAATTGAGAACGGCGACGGCGTGCTGAAGCTCAAAGCTATGCTCAACGGTCACAAGCTTGTCGCCCATTGCAAGATGGGGGGCCGCTCTGCCAAAGCGCTAGCGATTCTCAAAGAAGCTGGGATCGAGGGAACCAACGTAAAAGGCGGCATTCAGGCCTGGAGTCGAGAGATTGATCCGGCTGTGCCCGAATATTAAACGCCCTAGCGTTCACTTCTTTGATAGGTAGGAAGGGCTCGCGGTAGCGGGCCTTTTTTTTCGTTATCGTTAGTTTGTTATTGCTAAACAGTGATAGAAGCAAGCAACGAGAAAAGGTTCAAGCGTAAAGGTTTAGGAGACAGAGGTTAGCCATGAGCTTAAAAGATCGCATTTCTGATGAAATCAAAACGGCGATGAAAGCCAAGGACAAGCTGCGGCTAGAGACCGTTCGCGGTATCAAAAAGGTCATCATCGAAAAAGAAAGCGACATCCGAGCATCGGGGCGTGAAGAACTAACCGAAGACGAAGAGCTGGCGATCGTCATGCAGCTGGCCAAGCAGCGCCGCGACTCTATCAAGCAGTTTACGGATGCAGGCCGCGATGAGCTGGCGGAGAAAGAAGCTAAAGAACTGACTATTTTAGAAGAGTATCTACCGGCTCAGCTTTCTGATGCCGATATAGAAGCGGCTGTTGAGGCAGCGATCGCAGCGGTCGGTGCTAGCGGCCCTCGCGATATGGGCAAAGTGATGGGCCCCGTTATGCAAAAGCTAAAAGGCAAAGCTGACGGTGGCAAGGTGCAAGAAATTGTGAAAGCCAAGCTCATGGCTTAACTTTTTCGGTTATGGCTTCTGAATGATGCTTTCTGGATCGTGTCGCGCGGCGACTTCATCCGTTTTAGCTGCCATGACGAAATCATTTTGGTGCAGGCCACCAATAGCATGCGTCCACCAGGTGACGGTTACCTTACCCCATTCAGTTAGCAGGGCTGGGTGATGATCAGCCGTCTGTGCGATCGCCCCCACCCGATTGGTAAACGCTAACGCCTGGTCAAAATTAGCAAACCGATACTGACGCTGCAGCTGAGCGATCCCCACCGATTCGATAATCTGCCACTGGGGGATCTGACGATGGTAGCGGGAAATTTCTGCGGCAGTTGCAGGCGGCAGCAATCCCGAACAGGGGACACATTTTTGCTGGGCTAAGGGTTCTGACTGGGGTAACGATTCTGACTGGGGTAACGATTCTGACATGACGCGCTCCTGGCCTGATTTCTGGCCTAATGCCTACGCTAACTTCTCCCAATCTAGCGTCCAATCTAGATCCATTTCGGCTATGGTAACGAAGTCTGTTATTAGCCTACTGCTGTCCTAAAAAGCGTCCTACCCGCCGTGATCCAGTTTTCCTTCATCCTGGTAGAGCCTGGAGAACCCGGTAATATCGGCGCTGCCGCGCGTGCTATGAACACGATGGGCTACACAGATTTGCGGCTAGTGAGGCCCAAAGCCGATCATCTCAGCGGCTTTGCCACGGCAATGGCGCATGGGTCTGCCCACCTGCTCAAATCCGCTGCCGTATACGAGCACCTGTCTGAAGCACTCCACGATATTGACCTTGCCTGCGCGGCCACAGCCCGCCATCGCATCGAAAAATATCACTACGTTTCTGCTCGCGATTTATCGGCCACCTTTGCGGCCAAGGGTAAAGCACTAACGCGAGTTGCCATTGTTTTTGGCAGCGAAAGATCTGGGCTAAGCAATCAGGATGTAGATCTGTGCGACCTTGTCACAACTATTCCACAGGTGAGCCCTCAGCCATCACTCAACCTGGCTCAAGCAGTCATGATTTACAGTTTTGTACTAGCCGAGCAGCAGACTCAAGTACAGATCGAAGACAAACGGCTCAACAGCCAAGACATGCCCGCAGAACAATATCAACAGCTTAAGGGCGCAGTGCGTCAGTTAATGAACAAAGTTGGCTTGAATCAGCGCTATCAAAACTATGCGACCAAAGCATTGGCAAAACTAGGGTACGAAGACCTTTATCTTATCCAGACTATTCGGACATTTGTCGAAAATAAACTTGAACAATTAGAGAAAAGTATCGAAGAAAAGTAGCTTTCTTTTGAGAAGTCTGGCCACCTCATGAGAAGTCTGGCCACCTCAACAGATACAAATACCAACAGGGATAGATGCAGAACGCAAAGAAATAACGGCGGGATCGCGACTATCAGGTAGTTACAAGGGACGACTATGTGAGGAAATCGAGGTTTATACAAAAAAGGCTTGCCTGTTTTCCGCTTACTTGCTATAATTCGCCCTGATAGGGTTATCCATCGAGTAACATCTATCAAATCGTCACTCTAGCCAACGTTACATCTATATCAGCCAAGTCCAGTTATACAAGTCCAGTTATAAAATCTCCTACAGGAAAGTAGGAACAGGGCTTAGTGAAAACAGCGCAGAAACAACCGATGAATAGTAGGCGATGAATAGCAGGCGATGAATAGCAGGCCGAACAGCAGGTTCTAGGCAACAGATTTATTCAGAAACAGTATCCCAAGGAAAAGACAACGGGAAAAGACAACAGAATTTCATCATTTTGGTTTGTGGCGGATATACCCGGAGACTAATGCATGAAGCGAAAACTAGCGCGACGATAAGCAAAGACCAGCGCGACGACAGTAGTAAAACTACAGCAGTAAAACTACAGCCTATTTCTGTTCTTTCGAAACTTCCTTTTAAAAATATGTACACGACCAACGGCGTGATAATGCAGTTCTTCCACTGGTACACGGCGTCTGACGGCACCCTCTGGAATGAACTATCCGAAACCGCTCAAGAGCTTTCAGAGAAAGGAATAACAGCTATGTGGCTACCCCCTGCCTACAAAGGGATCGGGGGGAGTAAAGAGGTCGGGTACGGCGTTTATGACCGATACGATTTAGGTGAGTTTGATCAAAAAGGATCTGTGCGTACAAAGTACGGGACTCGCGACGAGTATGTGAATGCCATTAAAAAAACAAAGGAAGCTGGAATTTCTGTTTATGCAGATATTGTTCTAAACCATATGATGGGCGCAGACGAGGAAGAAGAGATCCGAGCAACGCCTTATCTGCCAGAGGATAGAACGTTAGAGATTGGGGAAGAGGAGACTATTAAAAGCTGGACTAAGTTTACCTTCCCAGGTCGCAAGGGCAAATACTCTGATATGGAGTGGAATTGGACCCACTTTAACGCCACTGATTACAACAGCTACGAAGAAGATGACGATTACGATGCGGTTTATCTCTTTAAGGGTAAAAGATTTCACGATCAGGTTTCTCTTGAAAGGGGCGTTTATGACTACCTGATGGGTTGCAATATAGATCTCTACAACCCAGAAGTCACCGATGCGATTAAGCGTTGGGGCGAGTGGTACGTCGATACAACAGATTTAGATGGTTTTCGCTTTGATGCGGTCAAACATGTGCGAGCGGGCTTTTTTCCGCAGTGGATGAAGCATGTGCAGCGATACAGCGGGCGATCGCTATTTGCGCTCGGCGAATATTGGTCTAGAGAGATCACCGCGTTGCAACGATTTATTAAGCTTACAAGCGGGCTAGTTAGTCTGTTTGATGTGCCGTTGCACTATAACTTTCATCATGCCAGCCTAGCGGGCGATCGCTATGACATGCGCACCATTTTCAAAAACAGCTTGGTAAGGGCGCATCCCGATCTGGCTGTGACAATGGTTGACAACCATGATTCGCAACCTTTGCAGTCTCTTGAGTCATGGGTAGAAGGCTGGTTTAAGCCCTTAGCATACGCCCTGATTCTGTTGCGAAAAGACGGCTATCCTTGTGTTTTCTATGGCGACTATTACGGCTGTCAGTACAAAGACACAGATGACGAAGGTCAAGAACACGAGATTTGCCTAGAAAAACACCAGGTTGTCATTGATCAGTTTTTAAAGATAAGACAGACCCGTGCGTATGGACAGCAAAAAGACTACTTTAACCATCACAATGTTGTTGGCTGGACGCGATTAGGCACGCAGCAGCATCCGGGCGGCATAGCGGTTGTGATGAGCAACGGCGACGCAGGTAGTAAGCGGATGGACGTGGGCCACCCTAACTGCACTTATATAGATGCGACTGAGCAGATTGATAAAGCGGTAACGACAGATGAAAACGGCTATGGCGAATTTCTATGCGGGGCGGCCTCTGTTTCTGTGTGGATTCCTCAGCTAGATGTCTCTAGTGAGTCATAATTCATAAGCTGCCTTTTACAAGCTGCCTTCTATGGACGAACTGTCAGTTTTAAGCGACGCTAAGCCTTTGCGGATAAGCGATGGGCAGCCTGTTTCGCTTATCCAAGGTTTGCTAACAGATAGCGATCCCACTAGTACCAATAGTATGCGATCGCTAGTGCTGGTGTGGCCGCAGCTAGGTGATTTTGATACGTTGGAATATGCCTGGTGGTTAGCGCGCGATCGCGATAAGCTGGCCGCAGCCAATATTCAAGTCAGAGCGGTGGGAATCGGCGATCGCACTGCCGGAGAAAAATTCTGTCACTACACAGGGTTTCCGGCCAAACATCTACATGTTGATCCTATCGCCGCACTCCACCAAAAGCTAAACCTGTACGAGGGCCTTACAGCCAGCCTGCCGACCCTAAGCCCACAGCAAACGGGCTATTTAAACCTGCTGCTGATGTGCATGGGTATTGGCAGCCCCGGCACGCTTAAAGAAGTTTTCCGAGGCTATACAGGCGATAAGCACGCGCCGCAGCTCATTGCTGACAATGAAATTGTGAAGGCGGCTCCGCTGCCTGCGATCAAAGGCGAAGTTTTCAAAGCGGCTGGCGGCAAAGGGTTTTAGCGCCCCTTCGAGCTAGCCACCCTGAGGCTGCGCAACATGGCAGAGGTGCTAGGCAACTGGAAAACCTACGTGCCAGACGCGGCTTATTTGACGCAAAGAGGCGCAACTTTTTTGCTAGATACGGATGGCCAGATACTTTACGAATGGCGCGATCGCAACATCTTGGGCTTTGCCGAAAATATGAGCCGTCCCCTCGCCTTTCTCAATCGCTACGTCCCGACATATTCCCCATAACCCGGTGGCACTTCAAGTAGGGTGGAAACCGTCTCCACGTCCACGACAAAATAATTTACACTGTTTAACAGTTAGTACCCTTAGATAGATGTACTAATATGTCTGCTTAGAATATTTGCAACTACTTAAAACCAAGTCTATAGCAGATATCTACGGCGCTGACACCTAGCCTTAGCGTTCACACAAAACTAAAGAATCACCATGAAAGACCTGACCCGCTACCGGAATATCGGTATCTTTGCCCACGTAGACGCGGGCAAAACCACTACAACCGAAAGAATCTTGAAGCTCACCGGCAAAATCCACAAAATCGGTGAAGTTCATGATGGTGCGGCAACCACAGACTTCATGGACCAAGAGCAAGAGCGCGGCATCACGATTCAGTCTGCGGCAACGTCCTGTTTCTGGAAAGACCACCAGCTCAACATTATCGACACCCCTGGCCACGTAGACTTCACCATTGAGGTTTATCGCTCCTTGAAAGTGCTCGACGGCGGCATCGGTGTATTTTGCGCCTCTGGTGGCGTAGAGCCTCAGTCTGAAACCAACTGGCGCTACGCAAACGACTCCAAAGTTGCGCGGATTATCTATGTCAATAAGCTCGACCGCACGGGTGGTGACTTCTACAGCGTTGTTAAGCAAGTAGAAGAAATTCTGGTTGCAAAGCCTCTAGTGATGGTTCTGCCAATCGGAATCGAAGACGGCTTTATCGGCGTTGTCGATTTGCTTACAGAGAAAGCCTGGATTTGGGATGACTCTGGTGAGCCCATGAACTACGAAATCACCGACGTGCCTGAAGACATGAAGGAAAAGGTGGCTGAGTACCGTGAGCTACTCATCGAAAGCGCCGTTGAAGTCGACGACGAAATCATGGAGCAGTACCTCGAAGGCGAGGAAATTAGCATAGATACGCTCAAGCAATGCATCCGCAAAGGAACGCGTGAGCTGACCTTCTTCCCAACTTACTGCGGTTCTTCTTTTAAAAACAAAGGCGTTCAGAACGTTCTAGACGCGGTTGTAGACTTTCTTCCTAACCCAACCGAGGTTCCGCCTCAGCCTGAAGTTGATCTTGAAGGTAACGAAACGGGCAAGTTTGCGAAAGTAACGCCTGATGCACCGCTGCGAGCGCTTGCGTTCAAAATTATGGACGACCGCTACGGCGCGCTTACTTTTACGCGAATTTACTCCGGTACGCTCAGCAAAGGCGACACTGTCCTCAATACCTTTACAGGAAAAACCGAGCGCGTTGGCCGACTGGTTGAAATGCACGCTGACTCTCGTCAGGAAATTGATACCGCTCAAGCGGGCGATATTGTTGCCATCGTAGGGATGAAAAACGTTCAAACGGGCCATACGCTTTGCGATCCCAAGAACCCAGCAACCTTAGAACCGATGGTCTTCCCTGATCCGGTAATTTCGATTGCGATTGAGCCTAAGGACAAAGGTGGCTCTGAAAAAATGGGTCTGGCCTTGAGCAAGATGGTTCAAGAAGATCCGTCTTTCTATGTGGAAACGGACCAAGAAAGCGGCGAAGTCATCATTAAGGGTATGGGCGAGCTTCACCTAGATATTAAGGTGGATATTCTCAAGCGCACTCATGGCGTCGAAGTAGAAGTAGGTAAGCCGCAGGTGGCCTACCGTGAGTCGATCACGAAGATCCTAAATGACACCTACGTTCACAAAAAGCAGTCAGGTGGTTCGGGTCAGTTTGCCAAGATTGACTACACGATTGAACCTTCTGAAGTCGGCGTTGGCTTTGAGTTTGAGTCCAAGGTAACTGGCGGTAACGTACCGCGCGAATTCTGGCCTGCGGTTGAGAAGGGCTTTGCAAACAGCATGGAGAAAGGGCCTTTGGCTGGCTACCCGATGGTAGACGTAAAAGTTACGCTCACAGATGGCGGTTTCCACGCGGTAGATTCAAGTGCGATCGCTTTTGAAATCGCAGCCAAATCTGCCTATCGCCAGTCTTTCCCCAAAGCAGGCCCTCAAATCCTGGAGCCGATTATGAACGTTGATGTGTTTACCCCTGACGACCATATGGGTGACGTTATTGGCGATCTAAACCGTCGTCGCGGCATGATCAAGTCTCAGAACTCTAACCCTATGGGTGTGCGCATCAAGGCCGACGTGCCGCTAAGCGAAATGTTTGGCTACATTGGCGATTTGCGCACCATGACCTCAGGTCGAGGCCAGTTCTCAATGGAGTTTGGTAACTACTCTCCATGTCCCAAGAACGTGGCTGAAGAAGTGATCAAGGAAGCTAAAGAGCGTCAAGAAGCCGCTAAAAAGTAAGCGTAGTCACCGTTTAGCCTGCTAGTTTAGGCTAGCTGCTTAGGCAGCGGCTTCGCTATCAAGCTAGCTGATGATTGACTGGAAATCCCCCGATCTACCAAGGTTGGGGGATGCCTATATACAGGCGATCGTCTGCCTTGCGATCGCAAAGCAGCTATTGTTTATTCGCTATTATTTAGATATGGAGCTAAAAGCCTTACCCACCGATATCGTACTCAGCGACTCTAAAGAATTACTGAGCCATATCAAAATGGACCGCAGCCTCTATCCTGGCACCTACGTCGATATTGAGGGAGAAACCTATCAAATTTTGGTACGCCGCCACCAGTATCAGCTCAAGCTAGGCCGCTACTATCTCCACAAGGCCGTTGTCCACGTCAAAGCCACTGCGCTACCTGAAGAACGCACTCTCCTTAATGGCATTTGGGTTATTGGTGATATCACTTGTACTTACAACGCCTGCTCTGAACTGGTTCGCTGCGCTATCAATCCCAGCGGCCCCTGCGACGGCTGCACAGATTATCAGCCTATAAAATAAGCATCCGATGACCTAATTAATGGCCCTAGCGATGACGCCCCTTACCCTTGACATGCAATCTGCCGATCTACGACTAGGAGACGCTAAGTTCTATCGGCTGTGTCAGGTTAACCCGGATCTAAAGCTAGAGCTGACCGCTGAAGGACATTTAATTATTATGCCGCCAGCAGGATGGGAGACAGGCCGCCGGAATGCAGACCTCAATTGGCATATTATGAGCTGGGCAAAGCGAGATGGCACTGGCATTGTGTTTGACTCATCAACCGGGTTCAAGCTGCCAAATGGGGCGACGCGATCGCCGGATGTCTCTTGGGTACTTAAATCACGCATTGAAGTGATCGCCCCCGAGCCTGACAAGTTTCTGCCGCTCTGCCCTGACTTTGCTATCGAACTACGCTCAGCTAGCGACAGCCTAGCCGGTACGCAGGCCAAGATGCAGGAATATATTGACAATGGTTTGCAGCTAGGATGGCTAGTCGATCCTAAAAGAAAGAAAGTTGAAGTGTATCAAGCTCAGCAGCCGGTAAGGGTTATCGACTTTGCGACGGCAGATAGATCTAAAATTGGTGCCTAGTGACAAAAGCGTGGTCAGGCCATAGACTTCAGGCATCCCCGTCGAAGTGAAAGCTATGCCCCCAAAGCGTCATAATCAAAACCGGACTGCGATTGTCTACT
>Ga0209194_1000331_pt1 | contig 39875 bp, 37 predicted proteins | sample COGITO_mtgs_1004_FD_184787 | JGI IMG/M metagenome (GOLD analysis project Ga0209194, IMG submission 184787) | Pelagic marine microbial communities from North Sea - COGITO_mtgs_100413 (SPAdes) (version 2) | ecosystem: Environmental > Aquatic > Marine > Epipelagic ... | reverse complement strand
AAACAAACGATCATATTGCAGTTTGGGAGGGTGAAAAGCTTACCAAAGAAGCTGCGTTTAAAACGGCAGGCATTCAAACGGTCTATTGGTTACAGGATTTAGAAAAGATACTTTTCGAACTCTCTACTCAATGTGATACTTTTTATATAAATACCAATGAGCACTATAGAGCCAATGTTGAAACAGAAACAAGAGAAGACCGGTTTACAAAATGGTTGTTAGCTAAATATCCTGCGCATTCTGTGGCAAAAAGCAATCCGATTTTACAAGAATTACGAGGTGTAAAAAACCCTATAGAGTTAGCTCTTATGCAAAAGGCTTGCGATATTACTGAAAAAGGATTTCGCAGAATTTTAAATTTCATAAAACCAAATGTGTGGGAATATGAAATTGAAGCTGAATTGGTTCACGAGTTTATCAAAAACAGATCTAAAGGATTTGCATATACCCCAATTATTGCCTCTGGAAATAACGCTAATGTTTTACACTATATTGAAAACAATCAACAATGTAAAGCTGGTGATTTAATATTATTAGATGTTGCTGCAGAGTATGCGAACTATAAAAGCGATTTAACAAGAACTGTGCCTGTTTCTGGAAAATTTACAGACAGACAAAAAGCAGTTTATAATGCTGTAAATGCTGTTAAAAAAGAAGCCACAAAATTATTAGTTCCTGGTACTTATTGGGAACAATATCACATCGAGGTTGGAAAACTAATGACTTCAGAGTTGTTAGGTTTAGGCTTGTTAGATAAGGCTGATATTCAAAGTGAGGATAAAGATTGGCCCGCTTATAAAAAATATTTTATGCATGGGACATCTCATCATATCGGATTAGATACTCATGATTATGGATTGTTACATTTACCAATAGAAGAAAATATGGTTTTTACTGTAGAGCCTGGTATTTATATTCCCGAAGAAGGTTTTGGAGTTCGTTTAGAGGATGATGTAGTAGTTCAAAAATCTGGAGAACCTTTTAATTTAATGGGTAATATACCTATTGAAGCAGATGAAATTGAGGCTTTGATGAATAAAAGCTAATTCCTATGTTTTATGAAGAAAGGCTATTTAGAAACCCTATTGTTTTTGTATTAAAATCATCTGGTTGCTCCACGTTTACAACATGACCACAATTTTTTACCACATATAATGAGGATTCAATGTGTTCTTTAACAACTCTTTTTATAGATGGTAAAAATAAATGATCTTGTTCTCCCATAACATATAAAGTAGGTATTTTTATGTCTTTGGCTCTAAAAAAACGCAATAAAGGGTTAATTTCTGCCGTGAGTTTAAACCATCTAATAAATTCTTTCTGATATAATTTTTTTGCTTCATTGACAAAAAGAAGTCTAGACTCTTTATGATTTTTCCTTGGCATAATAATGAAAGCAAACAATTTGTACAACATCATATAGGGAACAACAGATTTAAATAGATTTCCAACACGCATTAAAACTTGAGAGCGAAAATTTAATTTTAAAATAGCCCCTCCAAGAACCATGCTTTCTACTAGATCTGGTCTCTTTTCTGCTAAATTTCTAATAAGAATTGTCCCTAAAGAGATCCCAATAAAATGCGATTTTTTAATTTTTAAGTACGTTAAAACCTCTAAAATATCTTCTGTTATGGCGTTAAACGTATACTCATTATTAAAGGTGTCTTTAAAAGTAGGGTTCGTATTACCATGGCCTCTAAGATCTAAAACCAACACGTTAAATTCTTTTTTAAATGCTCTTATTTGCCTAAACCAAATAGAGCTACTCCCACCTGCACCATGAACAAAGCTTACCCACTTTGAGGTGTTTTCATTTAAATAAGTATAGTGATTTAGCATAGTATTTAATGCAAATATACTTTTATTTTCTAGGATTAAAAGGCTTATGAATTACTCATTTTAATTCTTTGACTATAAACATTTAAAAAAATGAAAGCTATAAATGCTGGAAAAACCCATCCTAAACTTTGGGTTGAAAACGGAATCCATTGAGTAATGGGATCTAATAAATGTCCTAGGTTTAGTGATCCTAAAAAATCTGGAATACTAAAGACTAATGTTGTTATTACTACTCCTTTGAACACAAGAGAAGAAGTTAATCGCTTTGGAACTACATTCAGTAAAATCAACACAATAGTTATTGGATAAATAAACATTAATGCAGGAATGGCTGCTTTGATAATGAAACTTACTTGAAAATGACCAATAAGAATTCCTAACACACAACTTATAAAAGCGGTTATAACATATGCTTTTTGTGAATTTTTAAACATTTCTTTAACATAATCTGAGGTTCCTGTAACAATACCAACGGCAGTTGTAAAACAAGCCAATGCCACTAAAACACTTAAAAAAGAAGTTCCAATTGCACCAAGTGTTTGCGAACTTAAACTTGTTAGAACTTCAGTTCTTGTTCCACTTACAGGCAAAAGAGTGCTTAATGTAGCTCCACTAAAAATTAACCCTCCATAAACTAGAATTAAGCCAGATCCTGCAATCAAACCAGCTTTAGTAATTAGACTTTTTTTGTCATCATATGATGTTACCCCCCTGTTTCCCAATGAAATAATTATAACTGCACCTATTAAAACACCCCCAATAGCATCAAATGTTTGATACCCTTCCAATATTCCACTTACAAAAGGCACCTCATATACATTTAATTTCATTGTTTTTGGATTACCTGTTATGGCCAATAGTATGATAGCCATCAGTATAACAAGAATAATTGGAGTTAAAAACTTTCCAATTAAACTCAATACCCTTGAGCGGTTCATCACAAAAACAAAAATCAATAGAAAATAAATACTACTTGTAAGTAATGAGCTAGTGCCAAAAAAAGGGTGAATAGCCATCTCGTGTGCAACTGAAGCAGTTCTAGGAGCTGGAATTGTAATTGCTATTAAGTACATGATAACACAATACAAAGAACTAAACCAAGGAGCAACTTTACTTGCTAGATCATACATGGTTCCTTGTACTTTTGCATGAGCTAATATTCCTAAAATAGGAATAAAAACAGCTGTTACGATAAACCCTAAAAAAACCAACCCCCATTGCTCTCCTGAATTAGCGCCTAAAAAAGGAGGAAGAATAAGATTTCCAGCTCCAAAAAAAAGAGCAAAGAGAGCAAAACTGGTAATCCAAACTTCTCTTTTTTTAATCATTATTGTTGTTTTTTTGTAAAAAAAGGGCAAAAATCTTCAAAAAAGGGTCAAAAAAGGTGAAAATCAAACAAAACGTACTTTTGACAAAAATGATCAAAACCATATTCTGAAAAGAACTTTTGTTTACCAAAAATACATCTAAATATTGCACCGTTGTTCTGTATATATTCTTAAAAATAAGATAAATTTCAGTTTTAATTCGTGCTTATCAATAAAACTTACAAAAAGTGATGAAAACATCAAATAAATTCTATGAAAGTAAGAAAGATACATATTTTTGTACCATGGAAAAATCGATGTTATTTAAAAATACTAAAATTTCATATACAGATTCTGGAAAAGGACCCGTAGTGGTATTATTACACGGTTTTTTAGAAAACAAACATATGTGGAAAGAGGTTATCCCTATAATTTCTAAAAACAAAAGGGTATTAGCTTTAGATTTATTAGGACATGGACAGTCTGGGTGTCTTGGCTACATTCATTCAATGGAAATAATGGCTGAAGCTGTTTCTGCAGTATTAAAATCCTTGCGAATTCGAAAAATTACACTTATTGGTCATTCTATGGGTGGTTATGTTTCATTGGCGTTATCAGAAAAAAATCCAGAAATGATTAGAGGATTGTGTTTGTTAAATTCTACAGCAACCTCTGATGATACTTCGAGAAAAAAGTTAAGAGAAAGAGCTAATAAAATGGCCCAAACTAATTTGCCTAATATTGTAAGAATGTCTTTTATTAATTTGTTTAGTGAGAAGAGTAAAGAGAAATTTAATCCCGAGATGCAGCTTGCCTTGTCCGAAGCTTTACAAACTTCTTTACAAGGATATAGTGCTTGTCAAGAAGGAATGAGAATACGACCAAACAGGTTGTCTGTTTTAAAAAATAATCATTTTAAAAAATTGTTTATTCTCGGAAAAAAAGATCCTGTATTGCCTATAAATAAAGGGATAAAAGAAGCCGAAGAAACACAGTCTGAGATAGTTGTTTTGTCTGGAGGTCATATGAGTCATATTGAAAATTCAGATAAATTAATTAAAATCTTGAATACATTTATTAGACGATCCCTTTCCTGAAAAAGTTAACCATGTTTATTTTCAAGGGCATTCCATCCCTGGGCTTTTAACTCTAATTCCTGACCAGCTCTTGTTACTAAATTTAACCCCGCTACCTTATCGTTTATATGACCAATAATGGACAAATGAGGGTTTCCTTTTATCTTTTCAAAATCTGTAATTGAAACCGTAAATAATAGCTCATAATCTTCTCCTCCACTTAGGGCTACCATGGTACTATCAATATCAAACTCTTCACAAGTTGAAATTACCTGAGGGTCTAAAGGAATTTTATCTTCATAAATTTTACATCCTACATTACTTTGTGAACAAATATGCATGATTTCAGAGGAAAGACCATCAGAAATATCAATCATGGCCGTTGGCTTAACATCCATATCTTTCAGAAGAGATGAAATATCTTTTCTTGCTTCTGGTTTTAATTGACGCTCAATCAAATACGTATAATTATCTAGATCTGGTTGATTATTAGGGTTTACCTTAAATACTTGTTTTTCTCTCTCTAAAACTTGCAACCCAAGATAAGCGGCACCTAAATCACCAGTAACTACAATTAAATCTGTTTCTTTTGCTCCATTTCTGTAAACAACCTCTCCTTTATTTGCTTTACCAATGGCTGTGATAGATATGAGCATCCCTTTTGTGGACGAAGTGGTATCTCCTCCTATTAAATCAATATGATATGTTTCACATGCCAATTGAATTCCAGCATATAATTCTTCAATTGCTTCCAGTGGAAAGCGATTGGAAACTGCAATTGAAACCGTAATTTGCTCTGCTTGTGCATTCATTGCATAGACATCAGAAAGGTTTACTATCACAGATTTATATCCCAAGTGTTTTAGAGGAACATAACTCAAATCAAAATGAACTCCTTCGATCAATAAATCAGTAGTAATTAGTGTCTGTTTATCTGTCTTTTCCAAAACAGCTGCATCATCTCCAACTGCTTTCACTGTTGATGTATTAGAGATCTTGAAATGTTTTGTAATATGATTAATTAAGCCAAATTCTCCTAATTGCTCCAATGACGTTCTTGATTGATTTTTATCTTCTAACATGCTGCAAAGATATACACATCTTAAAAATAATCGCCACATCTTGGCTGCTATTCTCTCTATGCTTCTATTTATTCTTTAAATCAGTTATATTTGTTTATTGTAATCTTAATGTATTATAATATAAAACTACAAATAATATTAAACTCTTCTCCTGATGAAAAAATTTATTGTACTAACGTGCTTTTTACTGTTAATCTACTCCTGTAGCAGATCCATTTCCCTTCAATACACACCTCCAGAAATAGTGTCAGGAAACACTGGAATTGATTTAATTGAAAACAGTGGTGCTGGACAAACTGTTTATATAATAGAGGCTACAGCAAATGTTGAAATCGCTAGTTATTTTATTGGTGGAGACGATGCTGATTTATTAACGCTAAATAACAATACCGTTAGCTTAGATGCTAATCCTGATTTTGAAGTAAAATCTAGTTATAGTTTTGAAGTTACTGTTAGTGATGCGGAAGGGGATATAAGTGAAATTCAAGGAGTATCTTTTTCAATCATTGATGTAGACGAAACCCCTCAATTTGTTCTTAATTTTTGTGAAAATGGATTCGCAGGAGAGTATCCTTGTAACAATTATGATTTAATTGCTCATATAGACTTAACAACTCTTGGTGGTGGTTCAGGAAATGATTGTTGGGGATGGACAGACCCAGCCTCAGGGAAAGAATATGCTCTAATGGGTCTTAATACTGGAACCTCTTTTATTGATATTTCTGACCTAGAATTCCCAAGAATTATTGGGTTTTTACCAACACATACAACAAATAGTTCTTGGAGGGATATCAAAACTTATGGGAACTATGCTTTTATTGTGAGCGAGGCACCTGGCCATGGAATGCAGGTTTTTGATCTTACAAAATTAGGGACTGTCTCTGCGAACCAAGCTCCCGAAACTTTTACATCAGATGCACATTATGATGGTTTTGGAGATGCACATAACATCGTTATCAATGATGCTCAAGGATATGCCTATGCTGTTGGCACAAGTACTTATAGCGGTGGACCACATTTTATAGATATCTCTAATCCGTTAAACCCAATAGCTGCCGGCGGGTATGGTGAAGACGCTTATTCTCACGATGCACAAGTTGTAACCTACAATGGACCTGATACTGATTATACAGGGAGAGAAATTTTAATAGGCAGCAATCAAAATGAAGTTGTTATTGTTGATGTAACTGATAAAATGAACCCTACGCAAATTGCTAAAACCGGCTACCCTAATATCGGATATACTCACCAGGGGTGGTTTACAGAAGATCAAAACTATTTTATCCTTGGTGATGAATTAGATGAACGCAACTTTGGGGGAAATACAAGAAATATTGTTTTTGATTTTACTGATTTAGATAATCCGTCTGTTCATATGAATTATTACGGCCCCACTACTGCTATAGATCATAATGGTTATGTAAAAGGAAATGACTATTACCTTGCCAATTACTCTGCTGGAATTAGAGTAATTGACATTACAGCTATTAGCACTGAAACTATGACAGAAATTGGATATTTTGATACCTTTCCTTCAAATGATAATGCTTCATTTAATGGAGTTTGGAATGTGTACCCTTATTTTGAGAGTGGTAATATTATTATAAGTGATATCAATACTGGATTTTATATTGTGAGAAAAAGTGAGTAGATGTATGAAAAAACACTTGCTTTTTCTACTTATTATAATGTTTTATGGATGTACTGAATCAAATTTAGCATTTCATCCAAGATTGAATCCCTCTAACGGAACTCTTGAGCTAGTTCAAGCTTTCGGTGGGTCAAAAAATGATGTTGCAAAATCTGTTGTTTCAACAGCTGATGGTGGATTTGCGGTTCTCGGCTACACACAAAGTTTAGATGGCGATATCACAGACAAGGCAACTGATGATTATGATTTTTGGATGCTCAAATTTAATTCTGAGGCTCAGTTAGAGTGGAATAAAACCTATGGCGGATCTGGAGATGATAGAGGAAGTAGTCTCATTGAAACCTCGGATGGTGGTTATGCGCTACTTGGGTATTCAGATAGCTCGGACGGTGATGTTTCATCCAATAATGGCAATAGAGACTTTTGGCTAGTAAAAATTAACGCTTCTGGGGTATTGTCATGGGAAAAATCATTTGGTTATGAAGGAGTGGATGAAGGCGTATCTATTATAGAGACATCTGACAATCATTTAATGCTATCAGGTGTTTTAGATGTTACTGCGTCTGGAGGAGAAGGAAACCAAGGTAGATTTTCTACAAAGCATGCAGGAGGAGATTATTGGTCTATTAAAATAACACCAACAGGAGATATTGTTTGGTCACGTTTTTATGGTGGATCATTCACTGACAGTCCAACGGGAATTTCTGAAACTCTAATTGGTGGTTTCATCAATGTTGGTGGATCAGATAGTAATGATGTGGATATTTCAAATAACAAAGGATCTTATGATTTTTGGATTGTTAAGTCTGACGTAAATGGAGATATTGTTTGGGAAAAATCATTTGGCGGTTCTGAAATAGACGAGGCAAGAGATGTCATTTCTGATGGAGCTGGAAATCATATTATTGTGGGAGATACTCGAAGTAATGACCAAGATGTAGCTTTTAATAACGGCGCTGCAGATCTTTGGGCCATTAAGGTTTCAAATAGTGGAGAGCTTTTATGGAACACTCCTATTGGAGGATCTAATTTTGATGTTGCAAGGTCTATAAGCACAACTTTTAACAATGAATTTATAATTGCGGGAAGTTCTAGAAGTTCTAATGGAGATGTTTCAAAAAACCAAGGGCAAAATGATGCTTGGGTTCTAAGACTTGATAACTCTGGACAATTATTATGGGAAACAACAATTGGTGGCTCTGAAATAGATTTCTCATACGATGCTGTTCAAATTAATAATGGAACTATTGTTGCAGTGGGTGAAACGAATAGCTCAAATGGAGATATTATAGATAATAAAGGGTTTACTGACCTATTAATTGTACAAATAAATTAAATATAGTCATGAAAAAAATTATAATTATCTGCCTTTTTTTTGCTTTAAACAGCTGTAGTCAAGACAGAGATATTAGTCTGTCTCCGGTTGCAATCACCTTAAATTTTGCACATTCTTGGGGTGAAGATGACATATCAAGCTCGGACTTTGATGAGCTAAAATTTACAAATGAAAATGAACAAACTCTAAGTATAAATAGACTTAGGTATGTAATTTCAGAAATAACACTAATTCATGAGAGTGGTGAACCAACTGTACTTAATGAGTATAACTTAGTTGATTTAACCAATGAAGCTGGCTTATCTTTTACAACCTCTGAATCTATTTTACCAGGAGATTATGTGTCTGCGTCTTTTAGATTTGGGTTTAGTAATAATTTAAATATTGACGGAGCATATCCTGACCTAAACACAGCTCTTTTTAATGTTCCTGGGCTATTAGGTGGTGGATATCATTTTATGCAACTAGATGGAATGTATATAGATAATAATAATCAAGAAGCCGCTTATAATTACCATGTTATTAATGCTTTTGATGGATCTAACTCTAATGACACTGTGGAGACCTCTTTTTCTGTAAATATTGGAGGATTAACTATTGGTAGCAACACAAACATCAATGTAAAAATGGATGTTTCTGAATGGTTCAAAAACCCAAATATGTGGGATTTAAACGAATTCGATACAAATTTAATGGGAAATTATGATGTACAACTATTAATGAATCAAAACGGTTCATCTGTATTTGATTTAGTTTCCATTACTCAATAAAAATGAAAAAATATTTTCTGCTTCTACTTTTGTTTTCAATCTTATTTGTTTCTTGTTCAAATAAAGACAATACTATAGATGAAGAATATATCCCTATACCCTATTCGCTTAAGGTTCCTGAACTTTTTCAACAAAAATTAATAGCCCCTTTGATACCAATAAATAATCCTTTAACTGAGGAGGGTATTGCCTTGGGGAAAAAGTTGTTTTTTGATGAAAGGCTTTCAAAAGACAACACGCAATCTTGTGCTTCATGCCATAATCCTAGAAATTCATTTACGGACAATTTAAGATTTAGTCTAGGTGTTGATGGGGTTTCAGGAACACGAAACTCGATGCCTTTATTTAATCTGGCGTGGAATTTTAATGACAAATTTGCCTGGGACGGGAAAGAATTGAGTTTAGAAAGGCAAGCTTTAGAACCTGTTAAAAACCCTATTGAAATGCATAGTTCATGGTCTAATGTAGCCTCAAGGTTACAACAAGATCAAGAATACCCTTTAATGTTTTTAAATGCTTTTGGAACCGAAAGAATCGATTCTACTTTGGTAACCAAAGCTATTGCTCAATTTGAAAGGACACTTATTTCTGGGAATACTAAATTTGATCAATATCTTCTTGGAAATACTTCGCTAAATCAACAAGAACTTAATGGTTTTACTATTTTTATGAGTGAAGACAAAGGTGACTGCTTTCATTGTCATGGGAGTAATAATAATCCTTTGTGGACAGATAATGATTTTCACAACAACGGCTTAGATGCCTCATTTAATGATCTTGGGTTAGGAGCAGTAACTGGAGATCCAAATGATAATGGTAAGTTTAAATCTCCTTCTTTAAGAAACCTAGTTTATACAGCTCCTTATATGCATGATGGGCGCTTTTCAACATTAGAGGAGGTTATTAATCATTATAGCGAGGGTCTTCAAAATTCAAGTACTATTGATCCATTAATGAAAAAAGTTAACCAAGGCGGAGTTCAATTAACACCTCTAGAAAAGGCAGATTTAAAGGCTTTTTTAATCACCTTAACAGATGATGATTTTATAAATAACCCCTCTTTTCAAAATTAAAGTAGACATATCCCATTGTTATAAATCAATATATTGATGCCAGCACTAGTAATTTTAGACTTATGTCGTATCTTTGCATCCACAATTTAGAGTTAATCTATTTAAAAGTTATGATAAAGGTTTCGGACAATGCAAAGAAGAAGGTCGTTCAACTTATGACAGACGACGGCTTTAATGCAACAACAGACTATGTAAGAGTTGGTGTAAAAAGTGGAGGTTGTTCTGGTCTCTCCTATGACTTAAAGTTTGACGATAAACAGCAAGAAAACGATAAAATTTTTGAAGACAATGATGTTAAAATTATTGTCGACAAAAAAAGCTTTCTGTATTTAGTTGGTACTACCCTAGAGTTTTCTGGAGGTTTAAATGGAAAGGGGTTTGTTTTTAACAACCCTAATGCAAACAGAACTTGTGGATGTGGAGAAAGTTTTTCATTATAATTAAAAGTTAAAATGAGCAAGTATACTGAAGACGATTTAAGAGAAGAATTAGAAACTAAAGAATATGAATATGGTTTCTACACAGATATAGAAAGTGAAACCTTTGCCAAAGGTTTGAATGAAGATGTTGTGCGTGCAATTTCTAAAAAGAAAAATGAGCCAGAATGGATGACTGAATGGCGCTTAAAAGCATTTGAAGTTTGGTCTAAAATGGAAGAGCCTGAATGGGCTAATGTAACCTACAAAAAGCCAGAATTTCAAGAAATTGCTTACTATTCTGCACCTAAACAAAAACCAAAATTAAATAGTATTGACGAAGTAGATCCAGATTTATTGGCAACTTTCGAAAAACTAGGTATCTCCTTAGAAGAACAAAAAAGATTGGCTAATGTTGCTGTAGATATCGTCGTTGACTCTGTTTCAGTTGCTACTACTTTTAAAAAGACTCTAGGTGAAAAAGGAATTATTTTTATGCCTATCTCTGAAGCCATTCAAGAGCATCCAGAATTAGTTAGAAAACATTTAGGTACAGTTGTGCCACCTTCAGATAATTTTTATGCAGCGCTAAATTCAGCAGTATTTTCTGATGGATCATTCTGTTATATCCCAAAAGGAGTTAAATGCCCAATGGAACTCTCTACCTATTTTAGAATTAACGAAGGAGGAACTGGTCAATTTGAAAGAACTCTTGTGGTTGCTGATAAAGGAAGTTTTGTAAGTTATCTAGAAGGGTGTACTGCCCCAAGCAGAGACGAAAATCAATTACATGCTGCAGTTGTTGAATTAATTGCTATGGACGATGCCGAAATCAAATATTCAACTGTACAAAATTGGTTTCCTGGCAATAGTGAAGGAAAAGGAGGTGTATATAATTTTGTAACCAAAAGAGGACTGTGCGAAACCAATGCTAAAATATCATGGACTCAAGTAGAAACAGGATCTGCAATTACATGGAAATATCCAAGTTGTATTTTAAAAGGAAATCATTCTGTTGGAGAATTCTATTCTATTGCGGTTACAAACAATTTTCAACAAGCTGACACAGGTACTAAAATGATTCATTTGGGGAAAAACACCAAATCAACTATTATATCCAAAGGAATTTCTGCTGGAAAATCACAAAACAGCTATCGTGGATTAGTACAAATTAGTTCTAGAGCAGAAAATGCTAGAAATTTTTCTCAATGTGATAGTCTGTTAATGGGGAATAAATGTGGAGCTCACACCTTTCCTTATATAGAAGTAAAGAATAAAAGCGCTCAAGTTGAACACGAAGCTACTACTAGTAAAATTGGTGAAGATCAGCTTTTCTATTGTAATCAACGAGGTATTGATACTGAAAAAGCCATTGCTTTAATTGTTAACGGCTTTAGTAAAGAGGTATTAAATAAGCTCCCTATGGAGTTTGCTGTTGAGGCTCAAAAATTGTTGGAAATTAGCTTAGAAGGTTCGGTTGGATAATCAATAAAAACAACGCTTAGGTGTAAACTTAAAAGTATATAGTAAAAGAACATGTTAAAAATAGAAAATTTACAAGCGAGTGTAGACAACAAATCAATCTTAAAAGGATTGAATTTAAATGTAAAATCTGGTGAAGTTCACGCAATCATGGGGCCAAATGGTGCTGGAAAGAGTACACTCGCAAACATCATTGCTGGAAAAGAAGAATATGATGTTACAAACGGAACAATGGAGCTAAACGGCGAAGATATTAGTGAGTTATCTCCAGAAGAAAGAGCACACAATGGTGTGTTTTTATCGTTTCAATATCCGGTTGAAATTCCTGGAGTTTCTGTAACTAATTTTATTAAAACCTCTATCAACGAAACTCGAAAAGCAAAAGGACTAGAGGACATGCCCGCTAAGGATATGCTAAAAATGATTCGCGAAAAATCTGAACTTTTAGAGATCGATCGTAAGTTTTTATCCCGTTCTCTAAATGAAGGTTTTTCTGGTGGAGAGAAAAAACGTAATGAGATTTTTCAAATGGCAATGCTAGAGCCAAAACTTGCCATATTAGATGAAACAGACTCTGGTCTTGATATTGACGCTCTAAGAATTGTTGCCAATGGTGTTAACAAATTAAAATCTAAAGACAATGCTGTTGTCGTAATTACTCATTATCAAAGATTACTAGATTACATAGTACCAGACTTTGTGCATGTGTTATATGATGGTAAAATAGTTAAGACTGGTGACGCTTCTTTAGCTTTAGAACTAGAAGCTAAAGGGTACGATTGGATAAAGGAAGAAATTAGCGCTTAATTAAAAATATTTTTTTCAATAGCTTTTTGATAATAATTTTGGAATAATAAATAAAATGGATTTAAAAGAAAAAATAGTTTCATCATACGTTGCTTTTGAAAATGGCGTTAACATAAATTCTGATATTCATGAAATTAGAACTGAGGCTTTTCAAAACTTTGAAAAACTAGGCTTTCCATCAAAAAAATTAGAGGCCTGGAAATATACCTCATTAAACAGTATTCTAAAGGAAGACTATAGTATTTTTCCTAATAAAGAAAAAAGCATCTCACTTGCTGAAGTAAAAAAATATTTTATTCATGATATTGATACCTATAAAATTGTCTTTATCGATGGTAAATACAGTTCTTTTTTATCTGAAACAACTCATGATAATATTGATGTATGCCTAATGTCTTCTGCATTAACCAAAACAAAATACAAACCTGTTATTGAAAATTATTTTAACAAAATTGCTCAGCAAGATAATTTAACTTCATTAAATACCGCTTTTTCTAAAGAGGGCGCCTACATTCATATCCCAAAAAATACGGAGGTTGAAAAACCTATTCAGATTATTAATTTTACTACTGGTGAGGAAAGCGCTACAATGCTACAACCAAGAAATCTAATTGTTGTAGATCAAAATGCGCATGTTCAAGTTATTGAAAGACATCAAAGCCTAACAAGTAATGCCGCATTAACAAATGTAGTCACCGAAATATTTGCAGACAGACATTCTACTGTAGATTTTTATAAAATACAAAATGACCATATTGAAGCTTCATTAGTTGACAATACTTTTGTTGAACAGCAATCAAATAGTGTTGTTTCAGTTCATACTTTTTCATTTGGTGGTAATATTACAAGAAACAACTTAAACTTCTATCAAAGGGGTGAGCATATAGATTCTATTTTAAAAGGAATTACCATAATTGAGGGAAAACAACATGTAGACCACCACACTCTCGTTCATCATATAGAACCAAACTGTGAAAGTCATCAAGATTATAAAGGCATTTTTGACGAACGCTCTACGGGTGTTTTTAATGGAAAAGTTATTGTTGAAAAAGAAGCACAAAAAACAAATGCATACCAAAAAAATAACAATATTCTGGTAAGCGATAAATCTACAATTAACGCTAAGCCTCAACTAGAAATTTTTGCAGATGACGTAAAATGCTCTCACGGATGTACTATTGGTCAGTTAGACGAGGAGGCCTTATTTTATATGCAACAACGTGGAATTGGAATAAAAGAAGCAAGAGCTTTGTTAATGTATGCTTTTGCCAATACCGTACTTGAAAGCGTTAAAATACCTGAAGTTAAAGACAGAATAACAAAATTAATTGCCAATAAGTTAAACGTTAATATTGGGTTTAATATTTAATTAAAAAACATAAAACAGGCCATTGAGCCTGTTTTATGTTTTTTGTATTATTTATCTAAATAATCTATTGCTAGAGCTGATAACGTTTTAACGCCTAATACAAAACCACTTTCATCCAAAATAAAATCTGGTGTATGGTGTCCAGCGGCATCCTCTGGTTTTACATCTAATGCTTTTCCACCAAGAAAGAAATATAACCCAGGAACTTTTTGTTGAAAAAAAGAAAAGTCTTCAGCGCCGGTAATTGCATCTATTTCAATTACATTTTCTTTAGAAGCTATTCTTTGCAGTGTAGGCAACATCTGGCCAGTTAAACCAATATGATTAAATGTTATTGGGTATCCTTTTTCAATATCTATAGTGGCTTCCGCTCTAAAAGCTTTTGCAATATCTGGAACCATTTCTTTCATTCTTTTATTAATAAAATCTTGCATCCCATAGTCTAAAGTTCTAATAGTACCTACTATAGTGGCTTTTTCAGGGATAATATTACTTCGTATTCCTGCATTAATCATTCCAACAGTAATAACAGCACCTTCTTTAGTTAACTCAGATTCTCTACTTATAATTGTTTGTAGTCCATTAATTATTTGAGTTGAAGCCATTATAGGATCAACACTTGCCCAAGGTCTAGAGCCATGAGCTTGCTTTCCCTTGACGTCAATCTGATACGATTGAGATGCAGCCATAATACCCCCAGGTTTGTAGGTTATTTTTCCTGCATCTAAACCAGCTGCAATATGCAATCCAAAGATCGCGTCTACGTCAGGGTTTTTCAATACACCCTCTTTAACCATCAATTCTGCCCCACCTTCTTCTCCTTTTGGCGCTCCCTCCTCAGCAGGTTGAAATATAAATTTAACTGTCCCCTGAAGATCATTTTTCATTTGAGATAATACTTCTGCAACACCCATTAATATGGCTACATGAGAATCATGACCACAGGCATGCATTACACCCGTTTCTTTTCCATTATATGTAGATCTTACATTAGATTTAAAAGGCAAATCATTTCTTTCTGTAACAGGAAGTGCATCAATGTCTGCTCGTAATGCAACAACTTTTCCTGGCTTTTTACCTTTTAAAATTCCAACAACTCCTGTTTTAGCAACTCCAGTTTGGACAGAAATTCCCAAGTTTCTTAAGTGAGTTTCTATGTATTTGGCTGTCTCAAATTCTCTGTTAGACAACTCAGGATTCTGGTGAACATGCCTTCTCCATTCGATAACTTTTTGTTCTATTTTATCTGAAAGTTTACTAATTTTTTCATCATTCTTTTGTCCAAAAGCCGATCCTATTGTTAATAGAGAAAAGCAAAAAATAATTGCGTATTTCATTGTGTAATGTATTTATTGAATTGATTGTATTATTTCCTTTAAAAATTTATTTTCATTATAGTTTTTTAATCCCAAACGAACAACTACCATCTCCTGATCTGGAAGGATATATACTCGTTGCCCTTGATATCCATCTGCATAAAACATATTAGAAGGAACGTCTTTCATTTTATTTCCGACATTTAACCAAAAATGAGCCCCATAGCTATTATTTGAGGTGGGGGTTGGTTGTGTAATATAATCTATCCATTCAGGGGAAAAAATTTGGGTCCCATTCCAGTTCCCTTTGTGTAAATATAACAATCCAAATTTTGCCCAATCTCTAGGAGTTGCCCAAGCATATGAAGAAGCTACATAATGACCTTTTACATCAGTCTCAATAATCATAGAATTCATGCCTATTTTATCGATTAATTCACGATACCAGTAGTCTAGATATTCTTGCTGGCTCCCTAGCTTTTGTCTTAAAATTCCTGACAACAAATTTGAAGTACCAGAAGAATAATTCCATGAAGAATTAGGGGAGTCTATTAACTGTTGTTTTTGTTGCATCTTAGTCATGTCATCCTCTAGAAACAACATTTTTGTAACGTCTGATATCTTATCATAGTTTTCATCCCAAGCTAATCCACTATTCATTTGCAACAAATTATGTAGAGTTATTTCTTTTCGATCATCATTTTCCCATTCTAATATAGGTGCTCTATCCTGAACTGATAACTTTCCTTGGTACTGCATGATTCCGAAAACAGTGCTTAAAATACTTTTTGTCATAGACCACCCAAGTATTCTAGAATCTTTAGTAAAACCCTTAGCGTACCTCTCTGCAATTAGTTGGTTTTTATACAACACTAGAACAGCTCTGGTTTGATGTAAATTTTCAAAAATTGAAGAAACTGCTGAGTCTAATTTTTTATAATTTATAGTATTAAATAGAGTGTCTTTTTGAGGTTTGTTTCCAAAAGGGTAGGCTAATGACGTGTTTCTAATGAAGCGTTTTGGAATTAATTCTTTTTTACTAGCATCATACCCTTTTGTAATCAATACGCTCCCTAAACCATTTCTATAAACTGCTTTTCTTGTTAATAAGCCTAATGTAGACGCTGATGCAGAATTATTTTCAAGACTTACTGCGGTGCTTGCCAAGTTTATCGGTGAAAAATTATTGTCTGTCGCATCTGTAAAAGCTGCTGTTCTGTTTGCTACAAAAATTGAAGAACTAGTGTTTTTTGCTGCATATCCTGAAATAATATTAAGTTTAGGATAATTTATTATTATTACAAGTAGTAGTGTTGCTGATAAAAGTAGTAGAATTCTTTTAGTAATTTTCATATAACAAGGGTTCGGTAATTACAAAAATAAGAATAAAATAACAGGTTTATTAAAAGATTTATCTTTGATGCCCTACCTTTGTATCTCAAAATCAATAGAATGTTTCCAGTAGAAAAAATTCGGGCAGATTTTCCAATATTACAAAGGGTGGTCAATGGAAAACCTTTGATTTATTTTGACAATGCCGCAACTTCACAAACTCCAAAGATTGTGATTGACGCAATTGTTGATTACTACACGAATTACAATGCGAACATTCATAGAGGTGTTCATACGTTAAGTCAAGAAGCAACAGACAAGTATGAACAAGCTAGAGAAACACTAAAAACTCATTTTAATGCAAAATATGCTTACGAAATGATTTTTACTTCAGGAACTACGCATGGAATTAATATGATTGCTTCAGGCTTCTCTAATCTACTTAAAAAAGGAGATGAGGTTATTGTTTCTGCTTTAGAACACCACTCTAACATTGTTCCTTGGCAAATGTTATGCGAAAAAACAGGGGCTCAATTAAATGTTATTCCCATGAATGAGGATGGAGCACTGATGATGAGTTCATATGATGAGTTGCTTTCAGATAACACAAAATTAGTTTTTTGCAATCATATTTCAAATGCACTAGGCACCATAAACCCTATTGAAGAAATTATTGAAAAAGCACATCAAGTTGGGGCGGCTGTTTTAATTGACGGGGCCCAATCTACACCCCATATGAAAGTAGACTTTCAAAAACTAAATGTAGACTTTTATGTAACCTCTGCTCATAAAATTTGCGGACCTACTGGTGTAGGACTTTTATATGGTAAAAAGGAATGGCTAGAAAAGCTCCCACCCTACCAAGGTGGTGGTGAAATGATTGAAACAGTTACTTTTAAAAAAACTACTTATGCGGGGTTGCCTCATAAATTTGAGGCAGGAACCCCAAATATTTGTGGGGGTATTGCTTTTGGTGTGGCCATCGATTATATGAATTCAATCGGCTTTGACGCCATTAATAAGCATGAACAAAAGCTCCTTGAATACGGAACTCAAGAGTTATTAAAAATTAATGAGCTCAAAATTTATGGCACATCAAAGAAAACTTCTGTTATTTCTTTTAATGTAGGTACTATTCATCCATATGATATTGGATCTATTCTTGATAAATTAGGAATAGCCGTTAGAACTGGACATCATTGTGCTCAGCCAATCATGGATTTTTATAAAATACCAGGTACCATAAGAGCTTCTTTTGCATTTTATAATACGAAAGAAGAAATCGATGTTTTTGTCAAAGGCCTAAAAAGAGCAATCTTAATGTTAAGCTAAACAGGCCTTTTCAATAAAATTACTCTTTTTATTATCTTTATAAAAATAGTCCTATGAAAAAAATAACTCTTCTAATTTTTGCAAACTGTTTCTTGTTCTTTAGTTGTTCTTCTTCAAAGCATATAGATCGTTTTCAGAAAATACAATACAAATCGATAACTCGAGGATATTCAACACAAATTCTACTACAAGGAGATACGCTAAAATATTTTCAAAATAATAATGAAACTCTTTCTTTAATTATTTCTAAAGATGTTAAAAACTCTTTAAATAAGTTACTTAAAAAGGTTCATCCTGAAACAATAGGTCTTATTAAAGCTCCTACAAATAAATTTCAATATGATGGTGCTATGTATACAACCTTAGAAGTAATTTGGAATGGAAAAAATTATAAAAGTAACGGATTTGATGATGATAACCCACCTAAAAAACTGAGCCCTTTTATAAACTTCTTGCTACGTTTAGTTAAATAAAAAAGGCAACCAATAGGTTGCCTTTTTTATTTAAAATATCTTTTTAAATTATATTAATAATCAAAAGTTAATTTAAGAACAGTTCTACGTCCAATTACTGGCATACTTGGGAATGCTCTATATTTCTGATCTAATACATTTGTTGCTGATAAATCTAGTTTTAAATTGTCAGAAACGTTGTATCCTATATTAACATCAAATAAATTTTTCTCTTGTACCTCTCCAGAGAAAAACCCTTGGTTAGAATAAAAAGAATCGTCATGTTGATAAGCAACCGAACCTCTTACTTTGTCTTTTGAATATTGAACACCTGCTCTGTATTTGAATTTTGGAGCATTTAAGTAAGAAGAGAATGGTAATCCGTCATCGTTAGATTCTCCAGGAATCCATTCATTCTGACTTAACCACGAAGTATTAAACCATAACGTAACATCATCATTTAAGAAATATTCCATAGATAAATCTGCACCTACGTGACTTCTTGTTGCACCATCGAAACGACGATATCCTGCAGGAATATGCATTAAGCCATCACCTTGAGGCACTGCTGTTGTTTCTACAGTACCAAATATTGGAAATAAAGGTGATACTGCTCCTTCAAAAGCGGCTCCTCCTTGAGCAAATGCTCCTCCAACTGAGGCTGCTGCGCTTGCAATTGTTCCTCCAATTACTGCACCAATAGGCGCAATTGCTGGAGATCCTGGGAAAAGAGCGTCTGCTGGAGCTCCTGTGTCCCAAATAGATTGTGGAATTCCTGCCGCAGTATATTGAGCTTGTACAGCTCCTGTTACAGCCCCTATTACTCCTGGGTCAGCAGCAAAATCTGCTCCTACTTGAGACCCTAAGTCATTTGCTATATTAGCTCCTACCAAATTAAATGTTGGACCTATAGCTGTAAATTGAGTAAATCCTTTTCTTTCATAGGTGTATACATCTAAGGCTACAGATAATTTATTTGCAATTAATCCTTTATATCCTACTTCAAAAGAGTTTAAAGTTTCTACTGCAGATCGTCCTGTTCCTGTTAATTCATCCATTGGCTCTCCATTGAATAAATTATATCCTACTAATTGCCCTGTTCCTCCTGAAGGTACATACCCGTTAAAGAAATTTTGAACCACTGGTAATAAAGGGTTTCCTGCTAAACCTCCATATAGAGCAGTTAATGTTGGTTGAGCTACAGCCCCGTAAGCATACGCTAAAGGAAATGAAGTTGCTCCGTAAGGAAGATCAGGTAATCCAGGTACTGCTAAATCTATTGTTGGATTGTCTGGAAATACTTGTGGTGCATATTGCCCAGATAACCAAACATCTGCAATTCCAGGTGCTAAAACAGACACTGGAAAATCTATATTTTGCTGTAATGCTGAAGGCCCTGTGTTTGCTTTATTAAATGACGCTCTGAACGTATGATTGTCGTTAGCTTTGTAAACTATTGCAACTCTAGGTGCAAAAGCTCCTTCATCGATAAAATTGAACTTGTCATATCTTCCTGCATAAGTAATATCTAACTTATCACTAATTTTAGAAGTTCCCTGAAGGTAAGCTCCTGTAATAATGTAATCATCTCTATCTTCATTGATACCATAAAGAGTATTTGCTGTCATAGATTTTGAATTTCTATAATCAGTACCTATTGTAAAATTAGTGTTTAAAAATTTTGGAACGTCAAAGTTGTATTGAAGTTGAGCCTCTAAAGAATTTCTTTCAGCAACTTGTCTTAAACCTGTTTGGTATAAAAATGTAGGGTTTTCATCGTTTCCACCATCATTATAATTGTAATATACTTGAGCAAATAATCCTCCTGATTGGACTCTACCTTGAACCCAGTAATCATTTCCTTGTTGATATCCAGCTCCTTGTGAGTTAAAAAATACTCCTCCTCCATTTGCGAATCCTGCCGAAAGAAAAGCAGTAGTTTCATCTGTAGGTCTAAACTCTAAATGTATATTAGCTGAATAATTTTTATATTCTGTTGCTAAAGGATTACCATCTCCGTTATCATCTAAATCTGTAAGGGATAATAACTGTTCTCCAGGTTGAGTAGGATCTACTCTACCATTTACAATAGCTGGTTGAGAAACAGTTGTTTGTAAACTAGAAATAAAATCAGCATCTTCCACAGGGTCCAACTCAAAGTCTTTCCCTTTCATATATCTTACATTAACTTTAAATCCAAATTTATCATTGTCATTTTTAAAAGCATGTCGAACAGTCATCCCTGTTGTGCTTAATGTACCTCCAAGCATTTCTACCGTAGTTCCTGGATAATCAATTGGGCTTTTAGACATGAAATGTACAACCCCTGAAGTAACTCCAGGACCATATAAGGCTGAAGCCGCACCTCTAACAACTTCTACTCTTTGAATATCTATATTAGACATTCCTGTTTGATTACTGTAAAAAGTTCCTGCAGAAGGTGTTACCAAATAACGGTAGTCTAATATTGGAAATGTAGAAGTTCCAAATACGCCAGAACCGGCACGCATTTCAATATTAATTGTATTTGCAGATTGTTGTTGCATCTGAACACCAGCAATATTTGCTAAATTCATCACTGGATCAACCGCTGCTGCTGAGTTTAATATGTCTTTAGGTGTAATGATACTTACAGAAGCTGGTGCTTCTTGTACTTTTTGTCTTCTTCTCGAAGCTGAAAAAACAATTTCTTCAAGAGAAGTTGCGTCTTCTTCAAGACTTACCATTACTTCTTGATTATTTTTAGTTATTTCTACACTTACTGCTTTAAAGCCAAGCATTGAAATTTCAATAGTGAAAGGGGGAGCAGCATTTACTTTAAGTAAAAACTTACCATCAAAGTCTGTTGTTGTTCCAATTGCTTTACCAGAAACCTTAACATTGGCTCCTAAAAGCGTTTCACCTGTTTGTGCGTCCTTTACCAACCCTGTAACGGTGGTTTGTGCTAGCATTGTTGCGCTAGCAAGCATAACAAATGCAAAGAATATTGTCTTTTTTATCATGATATAAATTGTTTATTAACTAAGACGAATGTACGATATTTTTTGATTTTTGTAATATTTTTGTAATATTTTTGAGTTATTCATGAGTGATAATGTAACTTTTTATCAAAATCTTATTTTAAATTGAATTGATTTTTTATAACAATCTATTGTAACTTTGCCTTTTAATTATTCTTCTTTTGAAAATTATTCATTCTATTTCTAATTTTAGTTGTTCTAGTAAGACTATCGTCACTATTGGCACATTTGATGGCATACATGTTGGTCATCAAAAAATATTGAAAGATTTAATTGATACCGCCAAAAGAGAGGATAAAAAATCTGTTCTTCTTACTTTTTTCCCTCATCCAAGAATGGTTTTACAAAAAGACAAAGGCATTCTCTTGTTAAATACAATCAATGAGAAATCTTTTTTATTGAAAAAAATGGGGCTAGATTTTTTGATTATTCATCCATTTAGTAAGGAGTTTTCTAGATTAACGGCTCTTGATTTTGTGAGAGATGTATTGGTTAATAAATTAAATACCTCAAGACTAATTATTGGTTATGACCACCATTTCGGTAAAAATAGAGAAGGTAATATTCACCAGTTAAAAGAGTATAGTTTATTGTATGATTTTGATGTTGAAGAAATTCCTGCCCAAGACATTGACGATGTTTCTGTAAGTTCTACCAAGATTAGAACAGCATTACAAAACGGTGAATTAAAAACCGCAAACAAGTACCTTGGATACCGTTATTTATTGAATGGTATTGTAGTTGACGGTGAAAAACTTGGTACTAAAATTGGCTTCCCAACAGCAAATATTAATATAGAAGAATCTTACAAACTAATACCAAAAACAGGGGTTTATATAATTACAGCAATTATTGACGGTTCTATATATAATGGAATGATGAATATTGGGTTTAACCCTACTGTAAGTGGAAAAAAGCAAACAATTGAGGCTCATTTATTTGATTTTTATGAAAACTTATATGGGAAAAAAATAACTATTGAATTACTATATTTTCTAAGAGATGAGAAAAAATTTCTTTCTGTTGATGAATTAATCAATCAATTAAAAATAGACAAAGAAAATGCTATTTCCTTTCTAGCAAACAATCCATCGTAACTCATTGTAATATTGATTCACTTACTATATCTTTGAACCCTTATAATAATTTAGATCATGTTACAGGTTCAGTTTATCAAAGACAATCAAAAAAAAGTTTTAGAAGGTTTGGCAAAAAGAAATTTTGCTAACGCCAACACTATTATTGATGCTGTTCTAAAAGCAGATGAAAACAGAAGAAAAACTCAAGTATTGCTAGACAATACGCTGGCAGAACTAAATACACTTTCAAAAGAGATTGGTCTATTGTTTAAATCTGGTCAAACACAAAAAGCTACCATTGTTAGAGAAAAAACAAGTCTTCTTAAAGAGCAATCAAAAGCTTTAACTGATGAATTAAATACGCTTTCAAAAGAGCTAAAAGATTTATTGTACCAAATACCAAACCTACCTCATGCTAGTGTTGCATCTGGAAAATCTGAGAAAGATAATGAGGAAATTTTTAAAGAAGGTGCTATACCAGACCTTTACAAAGGTTCACTACCTCATTGGGAGCTAGTCAAGAAGTATGATATTGTAGATTTTGAATTAGGAACTAAAATCACAGGTGCTGGTTTTCCAGTTTACAAAGGAAAAGGAGCTAAGCTTCAAAGAGCGTTAATTAACTATTTTCTAGATAAAAACACTGAAGCAGGCTATAAAGAGTTTCAGGTGCCACATCTAATAAATGAATCTTCAGGAATAGGAACTGGTCAGTTGCCCGATAAAGAAGGTCAAATGTATCATGTTGGAATTGATGATTTGTACTTAATTCCTACGGGAGAAGTACCTATTACTAATATGTTCCGTGGTAATATTGTTAATGAGAGTGATTTACCAATATTATCTACTGGATATACCCCTTGCTTTAGACGTGAAGCCGGAAGTTACGGTTCTCATGTTAGAGGGTTAAATAGATTACATCAATTTGACAAGGTAGAGATTGTTAGGATAGAACATCCTGATAATTCTTACAAGGCCCTAGACGGAATGGTAGAGCATATTAAAGGAATACTCAGAGAGTTAAAATTACCTTATCGCATATTGCGTTTATGTGGGGGTGATACTGGTTTTACAGCTGCTTTAACTTTTGATTTTGAGGTCTTTTCTACAGCGCAAGACAGGTGGTTAGAAATTAGCTCTGCTTCAAATTTTGAAACTTTTCAAGCAAACAGATTAAAACTTCGTTTTAAAAACAAAGAAGGAAAGAATCAATTAGCTCACACTTTAAATGGAAGTTCACTTGCTTTGCCAAGGGTATTGGCAGGAATTCTTGAGAATTATCAAACAGAAGAGGGTATCCAAGTGCCTGAGGTTTTAATCCCTTACACTGGCTTCTCTGTTATTAATTAGCAATTACAGCTATCATTAATCTCTTGTATTTATTCATTTCTAAAAGGGCTTTAAAATAATTACTTATTTGACCAGACCTCATGAACTCTATTGAGTTTGTTTTTGCTATTTCGTATTTTTTATTTAAATCTTTCATTGTTGTTTTTAATTTAGCGGGATTAATATTATTATATTTAAGTTATTTCAACAAGTATGCCAAAATTTTGGAATGGCCCTCGGAAATAGCAAAGTTTTAATGAAGTTTAACATTTGAGTTGATTATCTTTGAAAGAGATGAAGAACATTCTACTCATAATAGCGCTATTTTCTGTTAGTTTTGTTTTGTGTCAAAACAACCTTAGTTTGGCAGAGAGTTATTTTCGTGAAGGAGAGTATGAGAAAGCAACTCAGCTATATGAATCACTAGAAAAAAACAATCCTTATAATACCAGGTACCTTAAACGTTTAATTACTTGTTACCAAGAGACAAATAATTATGAAAAAGCATCAGAGCTTCTTCAAAAAAAGCTACTCAACAACCCCTCTCAGCACTACTTAAGAATAGAAGTAGGATATAACTTTGATCAGCAGAAAAAGCCAACATTAGCAAAAAAAGAATATGATTTTGCTATTAAGGCAATTGAATCAAACCCAAATTTAGGAGGTATTATGGGAAGAATGTTCCAGCAAAATAATCTCTTAGATTATGCCTTAAAAGCATACTCAAAAGCATTGGACTTCAATAAAGATGCTAGTTTTGAATACCAAATAGCTCAAATTTATGGTGAAAAAGGAGCATATCAAAAAATGTTCGATTCTTGCATGGAACTATTAAATAAAGATGAAAATTATCTCGGTGGCATTCAACGTTATATAAGTAGATATATTAGTGATGATGCAAATGATACAATCAATATTTCTTTAAAAAAATCGATTTTAAAAAAATCAATTAGCAATCCAAAAAATATTTGGAATGAATTATTAAGCTGGCTTTTTACAAAACAAAAACAATATGGCAGAGCTTTCATTCAAGAAAAAGGACTTTTTAATAGAGGTCTGGAAAATGTTGAAACAATTTTTAGGTTAGGTAAAATAGCCTTTAATAACCAAGACTATGAAGTTGCAAGAAATTGTTATTTATTCTTGCTTGATCACACAAATTTTATTGAAGAAAAACTAACTGCTGAATTATATCTTTTAAAAATTTCAGTAAAAAATGCAGACAAAAACAACCTTGTTTTGTTTGAAGAAAAACTAAAAGAGTATGGGGTTAATAGAAACACATTGGAAATTCAATTAGAATTTGCAGACTATTTAACTTTTAAAAATAATACTCCTCAAAAAGCTATAAGAGTGTTGGAAAAAGCACTAAGTTTTTCTTCCTCTAAGTTTAAAAAAGCAAGAATAAAATTAAAATTAGGAGAGGTACTTGTTTTTGTAGGAAAATTTAATGAAGCTCTGATTTATTTTTCTCAAGTACAAACCAAACTTAAAAACCACCCTTTATCTCAAGAGGCTCGTTTTAAAGTGGCACAAACCTCCTATTTTAAAGGAGATTTTAAATGGGCGAAATCTCAATTAAAAATTTTAAAAAACGCTACAACTCAACTTACTGCAAATGATGCGGTTGACTTATTCTTACTAATTTCAGATAACGAGTCTAAAGATTCTATCCCTTCAGGGCTAGAAGACTTTGCAAAAGCAGAATTACTGGCTTATCAAAATAAAAATACTGCAGCTATTACACTGTATTACAGCCTCTTAAAAAAACATCAAGGGCAATCTATAGAAGACGAAGCTTTGTTTAATCAGGCAAAACTTTTTGTAACAGAACAACAATACGAAATGGCAGTCACAAATCTGTTAAAAATAATTTCTATTGATCCTGAAGGAATTTTAACAGACAACTCCTATTATTTATTAGGTGAAATTTATAAAAACAACATAAAAGACTTTGAAAAAGCTTCTGAGTACTATCAAAAAATTATCTTTGAAAAACCGTCAAGTATCTATTTAGTTGATGCAAGACAAAAGTATAGAGAAATTAGAGGAGACAATATCAATTAAAAGCTCTTCTTCAATTATTTTTTATCCGAAAACAACCTATGTATATTTATAACGTTACAATGAATATAGACGAAAGCATTCACAAAGAATGGTTTTTATGGATTCATAAACACATACAAGACGTTCTAGCATCCGGCTTCTTTGTTTCTGCAAAACTTACACAGGTTTTGGTAGAAGAGGAGATGGGTGGAGTTACCTATTCTGTTCAATACACTGCAAACAGCAAAGAAGATTTAAATGACTATTATACCAATGATGCTCCTAAATTAAGAAATGAAAGTATGAAGAAGTTTGCAGATAAAATGATCTCCTTTAGAACAGAATTAAAAGTTGTCAAAGAATTTTACCCACCTAGCTCACATAATTAAATATGAAATTAAAAACACCATCTTCTAGACGCATAGTTGTTTATACGGGTGTCTCACTTCTTATCTCAGGAGGATTTACAGGGTATTTGTATTGGGGTGAAGAGCCACAAGAATCAATTGGAGGTTTTTTATGTGGACTAGGAGTAAGCCTCATATTACTTTCTAATGTTACGTTAAAAAAGAAATGACTGTAAGAGCAAAAAAACACCTAGGGCAACACTTCTTAAATGATGAAGACACTGCAAAAAATATTGCAAATTCTTTGTCGGGAGTTGGATATGATACTGTTATAGAAATTGGTCCAGGAATGGGTGTTTTAACAAAGTATTTATTAAAAAGTGAGGCACAAATTAATGTTATAGAAATTGACAGGGATTCGGTTGCATACTTAAATAATGATTTTAAAAATGAGCATGTAAAGCTAGACACGTCAAATACTAAATTTAAAATTATTGAAGGTGACTTTTTAAAACAAGATGTCCCAACTTTTTTTAATAAAAAGCAAGTTGCTATTATCGGAAATTACCCCTACAATATCTCTTCTCAAATTATATTTAAAGCCATTGAAAATCGAGAATATATTCCCGAATTATCTGGTATGTTTCAAAAAGAAGTTGCTAAAAGAATTGCAGAAAAGGAAGGAAGTAAGGTGTATGGAATTATTTCTGTATTAACTCAAGCTTTTTATGATGTAGAGTATTTGTTTACTGTTCCACCATCCGTTTTTAATCCTCCACCAAAAGTAGACTCTGGAGTTATAAGACTTATTAGAAAAAAAGATTTTTCTCTGTCTGTAGATGAAAAGTTGTTTTTTAGAGTCGTAAAAACAGCTTTTAATCAACGAAGAAAAATGTTGAGAAGTAGTTTAAAGTCTTTCAAACTTTCGGATACCTTAAAAGAAGATACTATATTTGCGATGAGACCTGAACAATTGTCTGTAAAGGAGTTTATTAAACTCACGCATAAAATAGCAACTGATGTCATCTGAGATTACTACAGAATTTTTAGAAAAACTAACCTCTTACATAGAGAGTTCCAAGAACAAGCCTATTGTTGGTTTGTTTGAAGAAATGCATTATGCTGATGTTGCTGAAATTCTAGACGAACTATCTTTTGACAAGGTGGTTTATATTATAAAACTTCTTGACAGCGAAAAAACTTCGGCTGTTTTAATGGAGTTAGACGAAGATATTCGGGAAAAAATACTTCAAAACCTTTCTGCTAAAGAAATTGCTGAAGAGGTTGAAGAGTTAGATTCTGATGATGCCGCAGATATTATAGGAGAGCTTTCAGAAGAAAGACAAGAGGCTGTAATGTCTCAAATTGAAGATGAAGAGCAGGTTAAAGAAATTGAGGAACTTCTTACCTATGATGAAGATTCTGCTGGAGGTTTAATGGCAAAGGAATTGGTGAAAGTGAATGAAAACTGGAGCGTTCTTAAATGTGTTCGTGAAATGAGAATGCAGGCAGAAAAAGTAACTAGGGTTCACTCTATTTATGTTGTTGATGACTTAGACAAACTGAAAGGGAGGCTCTCTTTAAAAGATCTTCTAATAACTTCTACAAAAACAGCTATTTCAGAAGTATATATTCCTAATGTAGATTTTGTAAATGTTCATGATAACTTAGACGAAGTTTCTAACAAAATGCGAAAATATGATTTAGAGGCCATTCCTGTTGTTGATAATGACGGTATTTTATTAGGGAGAATTACCATTGATGATATTGTTGATGTAATCAAAGAAGAAGCAGATAAGGATTACCAATTAGCAGCTGGTTTAACTCAAGATGTTGAAGCAGATGACAGTATTCTTCAGTTAACTAAGGCAAGATTACCTTGGTTATTTCTTGGTCTTTTAGGTGGAGTAGGTGCTTTTTTAATTATGCAAATGTTTGAAAACACCTTTAGCGAAAATGCTATTTTATTCTTTTTTACCCCTTTAATCGCTGCCATGGCAGGTAATGTTGGTGTACAATCATCAGCTATTATTGTACAAGGATTAGCAAATGATGATGTAAAAGGAAGCATAAATAGTAGACTAATAAAAGAAATGTTATTGGCAACGCTAAATGGAATTGTTTTAGCCCTCTTTTTATTTCTATTTGTATGGTTATCTGTTGGAAATATTAATACTGCATTAGCTATTTCTGTTTCTCTTGTAGCGGTTGTTATTGTTGCAGGATTAATAGGCACTTTTGTTCCATTATTTTTAAATAAGCAAGGAATTGACCCGGCAATTGCTACAGGCCCATTTATTACCACTAGTAATGATATTTTTGGAATTTTAATTTATTTTATGATTGCAAAAATAATACTAGGTATATAGACCCTACTTAATTTTTTGAGAGAGATCCCAAAGTACCACGCCACAACTCACAGAAATATTTAAGGAGTGTTTAGTTCCTTTTTGAGGGATTTCAATGCAATAGTCTGATTCTGAAACAACTTCTTGTTGAACTCCCTTCACCTCGTTTCCAAACACAATAGCAAGTTTTTTATTTGATTCAAAAGAAAAATGATCTAGCATCACGCTATTTTCAACCTGTTCTATTGAAGCTACTGTAATGCCTTCAGATTTTAATGCTCTTACAAGAGATAATGTGTCTTCTTTATACTCCCAATCTACAGACTCTGTTGCTCCTAGTGCTGTTTTATGAATTTCTCGATGAGGAGGAGTGGCTGTTATGCCACACAAATATATCTTTTCAACTAAAAAAGCATCGCTTGTTCTAAATACAGAGCCAATATTGTTTAAACTTCTAATATTATCTAACACCACAATAATTGGTGTTTTTGTGGTGTTTTTAAACTCAGATACCGAGATACGTCCTAGTTCGTTATTTCTTAGTTTTCTCATAAAAAGTTCTATCTTTAAACACTTGTAGTAAACAACAGTAAAACTAACTGAAAAATTCTGAAATTTGGCAAAATCTAAGCCCAAAAAGATAACACCCCTAATGAAGCAGTACAATGCAATCAAGGTTAAATATCCTGATGCTATGTTGCTTTTTAGAGTCGGTGACTTTTATGAAACCTTCGGTGAAGACGCAAAAAAAGCTGCAGGAGTATTAGGAATAATTCTTACCAAAAGAGGCGCTGGAAGCGATTCTGAGACAGCTTTGGCCGGATTTCCTCACCATTCTCTAAACACTTATTTGCCAAAATTGGTTAAAGCTGGGATGCGTGTTGCAATATGTGATCAGTTAGAAAACCCAAAAATGACCAAAACCATTGTAAAAAGAGGTGTTACAGAGCTAATAACTCCAGGAGTATCTTTAAACGATGAAGTGCTTCAATCAAAGTCTAATAATTTTTTAGCGGCTGTTCATTTTGGAAAGCGCTTGTTGGGAATTTCTTTTTTAGATGTATCTACTGGTGAGTATCTTCTAGCTCAAGGAAATGAAGAATATATAGACAAACTGCTACAAAACTTCAATCCTTCTGAAGTATTAGTTCAAAAACAATTCAAAAAAAAATTTAAAGAACTTTTTGAAGATCGTTTTTATACTTTTTTCCTTGACGACTGGGTCTTTCAAAAAGAATATAGTGTTGATTCTTTACACAATCATTTTGGTGTAAACTCTTTACGTGGTTTTGGTGTGCAAGAAATTCCTGAGGGTATTATAGCTGCTGGTGCAGTATTATATTACCTGTCAGAGACGCAACACAACAACCTAAAACACATTCAAAATATTAGCAGAATTGCGGAGGATAAATATATCTGGATGGATCGTTTTACTGTTCGTAATTTAGAGCTATATCACGCTTCATCACACAATGCCGTAACATTATTAGATGTCATTGATAAAACAATTTCTCCAATGGGAGGAAGGTTGTTGAAAAGATGGTTAGCGCTTCCTTTAAAAGATGTTAAAAAAATTCAACACAGGCATGAATTGGTTAAGCACTTTATTGAAAATGACAGTTTCTCCGAAACCATTAAGTTTCAGTTACATCAGATTAGTGATATTGAGCGTTTAGTTTCCAAAGTTGCTACAGGAAAAATCTCTCCTAGGGAGTTAGTTTTACTTAAAAACTCTTTAAAGGCAATTTTACCCGTCAAAAAAGAAGCTTTAACAAGCAAAAACACCTCCGTAAATAAATTAGGAAACGAAATTTTAGATTGTGCTGAAGTAATTTTAAAAATTGATACCGCCCTTTTTGACGAGGCTCCTGTTAATATAAATAAAGGAAATGCAATTGCAAATGGGGTTTCTGAAGAATTAGATGAGCTAAGAGCTATTTCTACTTCTGGAAAAGAATATTTAGACAATATGTTGGCTCGTGAGAGCAAAAAAACAGCTATTCCTAGCTTGAAAATAGCCTTTAACAATGTCTTTGGTTATTATATTGAGGTAAGAAATACCCACAAAGATAAAGTTCCTGAAGAATGGATTCGAAAACAAACTCTTGTAAATGCTGAACGATATATTACAGAGGAGCTTAAAGAATACGAAACTAAAATTTTAGGCGCTGAAGAAAAAATTCAAGAACTTGAACGACAGTTGTTTTTAAGGTTAATTCAAGAAATTATTGAATTTATAGAGCCTATTCAGCAAAACGCTAAAATAATTGCCCAAATAGACTGTCTGTTGTCTTTTGCTGTGTTGGCAATTTCTAATAATTATATTCGTCCTATTGTAGACCAAAGTACCGAAATAGAAATTAAAAACGGTCGTCATCCAGTTATTGAAAAACAATTACCAATTGGTGAAGAATACATTGCTAATGATGTTGTATTAAACAGAAGCCAACAACAAATTATTATGATTACTGGGCCAAATATGTCTGGGAAGTCTGCCATTCTTCGACAAACAGCACTAATTGTTTTATTGGCACAAATGGGTAGTTATGTTCCAGCCCAAAATGCAAGAATAGGTGTAGTTGATAAAATATTTACTAGAGTAGGAGCCAGCGATAATATTTCTATGGGAGAATCTACTTTTATGGTAGAAATGAATGAAACAGCTTCAATTCTTAATAATATTTCCGACAGAAGTTTAGTATTGTTGGATGAAATTGGAAGAGGAACCTCTACGTACGACGGAATTTCTATTGCTTGGGCTATTGCTGAGTATCTTCATGAACATCCTTCAAAGGCAAAAACACTATTTGCCACGCATTATCATGAATTGAATGAAATGACCCTAACTTTTGAGCGTATAAAAAACTTTAATGTATCTGTTAAAGAGCTTAAAGACACCATTGTTTTCTTGCGTAAATTAGTTTCTGGAGGAAGCAATCATAGTTTTGGAATTCATGTCGCTAAATTGGCAGGTATGCCTAATCAAGTAATTCATAGAGCTTCAAAAATACTAAAACAGCTTGAAAAAAATCAAACAAGTGAAGAGGTAAAAGAGACGCTAAAAGAGGTGCAGCAAGATGAGATGCAACTTAGTTTTTTTCAACTAGATGATCCTTTATTGGAAGATTTAAGAGAGGAAATTTTAACAACCAATTTAGACACCTTAACACCTATTGAAGCACTTATGAAGTTAAACGAAATAAAGCGGATGTTGATAAAAAAATAAACGAAATAACAGTTCTTCAATTATTCCCATTTTTATATTCAATCTTTGCTATCTTTGTAGTCTTATGTATGTTAATTTTTTATTTATTGGCGGACCTGAAATTTTTATCATTGTTTTAATAGTGGTAATGGTTTTTGGTGCAGATAAAATTCCTGAAATAGCCAGAGGGTTGGGCAAAGGAATAAGGCAGGTAAAAGAGGCCACGAATGATATCAAAAAAGAAATAAATGACAGTGCAAAAGACCAAGGGTTAGACGCTGGCTTAACAAATGATATTAAAAAAGAAATAAAAGATGCAAAAGAAGGGTTAGATAAGATTACAGGCCCTATTAAGAGAAACTTCTAAATAGTAAACAATTTACATATCACAAACTGATTTTTCCAAGATACGTTCTTTTTATACAACTCTACTAATTGAAAGACCGTCTCTAATTGGCAACAAAACAGTCTCTACTCTTGGATCTGAGTTTAATAAACGATTATACTCTAGGAGCACTTTCGTATCGATGTCTTTTTTGTCTAACTTTTCTACAACTTTCCCACTCCACAAAACGTTGTCTGATAAAATAATCCCTCCTTTTTTCATTTTACCTATTACTAGGTTAAAATAATTGCAATAATTTGATTTATCGGCATCTATAAATACTAAATCAAACTTTTTATCAAGCGTTGGAATAATCTCTACTGCGTTTCCAATATGTTGTTTAATTTGATCTCTAAATCCAGATTTTTTAAAATATTTATTTTGAATATCCTCGAGCTCTTCGTTTTTGTCTATGGTGTCAATTGTTGCTTCATCAGAGATTCCTTCAGCAATACAGATAGCAGAATATCCTGTATAAGTTCCTATCTCTAAAATATCTTTCGGGTTAATTATCTTAGAAATCATTGATAAGATTCGTCCTTGAAAGGCACCGCTTAACATTCTAGGATTGAGTACTCTTTGCCAGGTCTCTTTGGTTAATTCTTGAAGTATTTGAGGTTCTTTTTGCGAGTTATCAACTACATATTCATCTATTTTTCCTGGAAGAAAATTCATGCTCTTATAAAAAATTAAACTATTCTTTTACGTATCTTTTTTCTATTTCCTTTTTTAAAAACTCTTTTTCGCTTGGGGTCATACAAAGTGAGATTTGTTTCTTTTTATCATCGTTGGGTTTATTTCTGCAAAGCTTTGTTAAGAATACATTTTGTTTTGAATATTTAGTACAAATTTTACAGCATAGAAAATGGATATTTAGCTGTATTTTTTCAAAAAAGGTAGCTTCTTTGTACTGGCTTTTGTCACAAATAGCAACTGCTTGTTTACATGTTATGTTTAGTTTTTTAAACATTATTTATTTATTAAACCAATTATCTTCCAAACACCTTCTTAACTGAGTTCTGGCTCTATGAATTATGACCCATAGATTAGACGAAGTAATTTCTAATTCATTACATATAACTTCTGTATCTATCTCTTGTATCGTTCTCATTTTAAAGACCATTGCATATTTTTCTGGCAGCTTGTCTATACAAGAATTTATTTGATTTTGAAGTTCTTTATTTTCCAACTGCTTTTCGGCCATATTGTCCCACGTTTGAGGCACTCTTTCTTCTAACCAATCACCATCATTATCACCATCATTATAGAAATTCATCCTAACTTCAGCTTTCCCTTTTTTAGAATTAATCTTCCTGTAATAGTCAATTATCTTTCTTTTGAGAATTGATACAAGCCAGGTTCTTTCGCTTGCCTTTCCTTCAAAATTCTTTGCAGATTTTAATGCAGAAAAAAAAGTGTCTTGAACAATGTCTTTTGAAAGTTCATAATCACTAACCCTTGCGAGAGTGTATTTAAAAAGATAGTCTGAGTATTTATCTATCCATTTATTTGGGTCTAATTTTTGCAAAACAAGTGATTAAATTATCATTATAATCTTGTATCAAAGATACATTGTTTTATTTTTTTCATGGGCTAAAGAACTATGGATGACAAAAAGGTTGGCAAAAAAATTTATAATTTATTAAGAAGTGCTTTTCTTTATTTTTTAAGCAGTACACATATCTTATGATATTTAGTACTTTTACAAAACCTTAATTAAAAAATTATGTCTGTAGCTAAAAAGCAATACAAAAGAATTACTACTCGGTCATTAGTAGAAATGAAAGCTAATGGAGAAAAAATTTCAATGTTAACAGCATATGACTATACCATGGCTAAAATTGTAGATGGTGCAGGTATCGATGTAATTCTTGTTGGGGACTCTGCCTCTAATGTTATGGCAGGCCATGAAACAACTTTGCCAATTACATTGGATGAAATGATATACCATGCAAGTTCTGTTGTTAGAGCTGTTGATAGATCTTTAGTAGTGGTAGATCTACCTTTTGGAACTTATCAATCTGACCCAAAAGAGGCGCTACGTTCTGCTATTAGAATTATGAAAGAAAGCGGAGGGCATTCAATAAAAGTAGAGGGTGGTAGCGAAATAAAAGAATCTATAAAAAGAATATTAAACGCAGGTATTCCTGTGATGGGGCATTTAGGTTTAACTCCTCAATCAATTTATAAATTTGGCACCTACACTGTGCGTGCTAAAGAAGATCAGGAGGCAGAACAACTATTGGAAGATGCGTTAATGCTAGAGAAACTTGGGTGTTTTGCAATCGTTTTAGAAAAGGTGCCAGCTGCTTTAGCAAAAAAAGTTGCTGACTCTATTTCTATCCCAGTTATAGGAATTGGCGCTGGAGGTGGGGTTGATGGTCAGGTGTTGGTAACCCATGATATGTTGGGAATGACACACGAATTTAATCCTAGATTTTTAAGAAGATACTTAGATTTATATGAGGAAATGACAGCTGCTTTTAAAAACTATATCTCTGACGTAAAAAGTAAAAACTTCCCCAATAAAAAAGAACAATACTAGATTTGTGAAAATACTACATATAGACACCAATCACCCTTCTTTAATTGAGCAGTTAGCATCTGCCGGGTTTGAGAACTACGAAGACTACTCTTCTTCTAAATCCGATATTGAACAAAAAATAAGTAGATATGATGGAATTGTCATACGAAGTCGTTTCGCTATTGACAAATCATTTTTAAAAAAAGCAACAAAACTTAAATTTATAGCTAGAGTAGGGGCTGGTCTGGAAAATATAGATTGTGAATACGCTCTAACAAAAAAAATAGAATTAATTGCTGCGCCTGAAGGAAACAGAAATGCTGTTGGTGAACATGCGTTAGGGATGTTATTGTCTCTATTTAATAATCTTAATAAAGCAGACAAAGAAGTTAAGCAAGGGCTTTGGCTTAGAGAAGAAAACAGAGGGGTAGAATTAGATGGGAAAACAGTCGGCATAATTGGGTATGGAAATATGGGAAAATCTTTCGCAAAAAAACTTCGTGGTTTTAATGTTGAGGTTTTATGTTACGACATCAAACCATCTGTTGGTGATGAAAATTGCAAACAAGTTTCTTTAGAGGAACTGCAGGAAAAAGCAGAGGTTTTAAGCCTTCATACTCCACAAACAGCACTTACAGAAAAAATGATAAATACTTCATTTATCAAAAGTTTTAGAAAGAATTTTTGGTTGATCAATACAGCTCGAGGGAAATCTGTGGTAACAAAAGATTTGATTTTGGCATTAAAATCTGGGAAAATACTGGGTGCAGGATTGGATGTCTTAGAGTATGAAAAGTCCTCCTTCGAAAATCTATTTTCTAAAAATCTAATGCCCGATGCATTTCAATATTTGATTGCGGCTGAAAATGTTTTGTTATCGCCTCATGTAGGGGGATGGACTCAAGAAAGCAAGGAAAAATTAGCACAAACCATTGTTGATAAAATTAAAGAGAAGTTTTCTTCAAGGAAAAATTTAATAAATTAAAACACTCAATTTCAATGTTTTATGTTTTTTTGATCAAAAAAAATATCTCAAGACCATCCAATTTATAAACAATTCTATGATTACAATAAAAGACATTAAATTAGCCAACAAAAACCTAACGAATTATATCAAATGAAAATTCTATCAAACCATCCAACAGAAATATTAATCTTACTTTTTTTAATTGTTACTTTTATGCAATCTGGAATTGACAAAATAACAGACTGGAAAGGAAATATTGGATTTATAAAATCTCATTTTAAAGATTCTCCTTTAAGAAATAATGTTCCTATGTTACTCGCTATTATTTTAACCATTGAAATAGCTGCGGGTATTTTAATGATCATCGGAACTTATCAGATTTACTCATCTGGTCTCAAAGAAATTGCATTAATAGGAGTAGAACTTTCTGCTGTTGCCTTAATTTTCTTACTTATTGGCCAACGTTTGGCAAAAGATTATTCAGGAGCGATGACGCTAGCAGTCTATTTTATCATTACCCTTTTTGGAGTTTTTTTAATGTCATAATTAAAACTGATGCAATAAATAAAATGCATAGGAAAACCTGATTGTAAAACCGCTTTAAACTTCTGTTTTAAACAATTTTATTTTTTTTAATAACGTATTGCTTAAAAAAGGTGAAAGGATTGCTTAAAAGGCGTTGTTGTCGCTATTCTTGCTTTTTTATAACATAAATCAAAGAGGAATACTCAGAAGAAGCCCTTGCCTTCCAATTTGAGATGAACCCTCTGTAGAGAGCACTCATAAAGTTTGTCTTTCCGTTTTTATATTTTTCGCTCAAGAGAGAAACATAATAAGAATCAAATTTCATAGGAATTGTCTTTTCGACGAACATCTGCTCCTTTAAAAAAAGACGATGAATTGATTGCTGAGAAAAATGCCACAAATGTCTAGGAACATCAAAAGCGGCCCAAAACTCTTTATAATACTTTGCGTCTTCACTCTTAAAATTAGGTACCGCAATGATCAATCTTCCGAAATCGGAAAGCATATTGTTTAAGTTTGAAATAAACTCTGGCAAGTTTTCTACATGTTCTAAAACATGCCAAAGCGTTATTATTTCAAATTTTTGGTTTGAAAATTTTGATACATCCTCCTCAAGTACAATTCCTTTTTCAGCAGCTAAATTTCTAGCGTCATTGTCTGGTTCTATCCCAAAAACGTTCCAGGTATTATTTTTACAAACTTTTAAAAATTCTCCTGTTCCGGCACCAACATCTAAAATATTTTTTTTTGGTCTAGATAAACTATTTTGAAGGCGCAAACTATCATTAATTAATCGTAATTTACGTTTAAGTGTGATGCTTTTTACGGCTTGATATGCTTTATCAAAAAAAGTTTTTTTAGAATCCGTGTGAGAAATATAATCCTCACTCTTATAATAATTAGATAGGTTTTTAGGAACTGGCTTTGTTACCAACATTTTGTACTCATCGTTAAACATAACGCTATAATCCTCACCTGAAACAGTATGATCTTTACAATTTAAATACGGTTTTAAATTTTTGAAAAAGTCTGTTTTCTGTGACATAGATATTATATTGTTCCACGAGGAACATTTGAGTGTTTTTAAAAATCACCTACCCATATAGACCAATAAAACAGAAATATCGCTTGGCGAAACACCGCTTATTCTACTAGCTTGAGAAATGGTTGTTGGTTGAATTTTACTAAGTTTTTCTTTAGCCTCATGAGAAAGAGAATTCACCTTCTTATAATTGAAAGACTGAGGGATGATTACATTTTCTAACCTATTTAACTTATCTGCATTGAGCCTCTCTTTATCTATATAACCGGAATATTTTAGATGAATCTCCACTTGTTCTATAATTTTTTTTCCGATGTTTTCAGAAAGTATAAAGTCTTGTAAGCAGGCCAAATCCTTAAAATCAGATAAGTTTAATTGAGGCCTTGCGGTGATCTTATAGAGCTTGACTGATTGATTAATTTTTGATAGTCCTTTACGATCAAGTATTGGATTTATTTGCTCTTTTGTAACGCTTGTATTTTCTAAGAACTTTATAAACTTTGCTGTTTTCTGTTGTTTTTCGGTCACTCTGTCTAAGCGCTCTTTTGAGGCTAAACCTAATTTATAACCCAAAGGTGTTAATCTACTATCTGCATTATCTTGCCTAAGAAGTGTTCGGTATTCTGCTCTAGAAGTAAACATTCGATAAGGTTCATCTGTACCTTTAGTGATTAGATCGTCTATTAAAACACCAATATATGCATCACTTCTCTTTAGAGTAAATGGTTCTTTGTCTTGAGTTTTTAACGCTGCATTTACACCTGCCATTAAGCCTTGAGCGGCGGCTTCCTCATAACCAGTGGTTCCATTAATCTGACCAGCAAAGAATAAATTCTCAATTAGTTTAGTTTCTAGTGAATGTTTAAGCTGAGTTGGTGGAAAGTAATCATATTCTATAGCATAACCATATCTGAAAAACTTAACATTTTGAAAACCTGGGATGTGCCTAATAGCTTTGTCTTGTATATCTTCTGGCAGCGATGTGGAAAAACCATTAACATATATCTCTACCGTATTCCAGCCCTCAGGTTCTACAAAAACTTGGTGCCTATCTTTAGATGCAAAACGATCTATTTTGTCTTCAATTGATGGGCAATAGCGAGGACCGGTTGACTGAATTCTACCAGTAAACATCGGTGACCTATCAAAACCTTCTTTTAATATTTCATGAACTTTAGAATTTGTGTGTGTAAGATAGCAAGATCTTTGTTTTTCTAAAGGCGTTGTATCTAAATAAGAAAAAGTTTCTGTTATTTTATCACCAGGCTGTTCTTCCATTTTAGAATAATCTAAAGACCTTCCGTCAACTCTAGGAGGAGTTCCTGTTTTCATTCTTCCAGACTCAAACCCCTTTAAAACAAGGTCTTCAGTAATTCCTGTAGAAGAGCTTTCGCCGGCACGACCTCCTCCAAAAGTTTTTTCACCTATATGGATTAAACCGTTTAGAAACGTTCCTGCAGTTACAATAACAGTTCTAGCCTTAATATGGAGGCCTAATGCGGTCTTTACGCCCGAGATTTTATTTCCTTCAAAAAGAAGTCCGTTTACAGAATCTTGATAAAAATCTAAATTATTTGTTCCCTCTAACATATTCCTCCAACACTCGGCAAACATCATTCTGTCAGATTGAGCTCTGGGGCTCCACATTGCCGGACCCTTAGACTTATTGAGCATTTTAAATTGGATAGCTGTTTTGTCTGTCACTATGCCACTATACCCCCCTAACGCATCAATTTCTCTAATAATTTGACCTTTTGCAATACCCCCCATAGCTGGATTACAGCTCATTTGAGCGATGTTTTGAAGACTCATTGTTATTAATAGAGTAGAAGCACCCATATTGGCGCTTGCGGCAGCCGCCTCACTTCCAGCATGACCCCCTCCTACAACTATTACATCATATTTTGTGTTAAGTAAACTCATTATTGTTTCACGTGAAACAAAGTATAACTAATTGATTTTTAGGTGTTTAATGTAAAAATCTTTTCGTCTTCCTTTGTTCTCATTAAAGTTTTTTCTTTTTTTGTTTTGTCTTTGTATCCCATAAAGTGCAAAATACCATGAATCATAACCCTATGTAATTCATTTTCAAACACTTCATCAAATTTTTCTGCATTTTCTAGCACTCGCTCTATTGAAATAAATATGTCTCCACCAACTTCTTTTGCTAATGTGTAATCAAAACTAATGATGTCTGTAAAAGTGTCGTGATTCAGAAACTCTTGATTTATTTTGTGAAGATAAACATCATCACAAAAAATGTAATTAATTTCACCAACTTCAAAATCCTCAGATAATACAACATTACTAATCCAATCTGCTAACTTCTTTTGATTTTTAAGCGTGAAAGATGTTTCTGAATTAAATGTGATCACTCTTTGTTTTTTTTAGAAAAATACTTTTGCACTTTCTTTT
>Ga0209194_1000330_pt1:32500-39900 | contig 39900 bp, 50 predicted proteins | sample COGITO_mtgs_1004_FD_184787 | JGI IMG/M metagenome (GOLD analysis project Ga0209194, IMG submission 184787) | Pelagic marine microbial communities from North Sea - COGITO_mtgs_100413 (SPAdes) (version 2) | ecosystem: Environmental > Aquatic > Marine > Epipelagic ... | reverse complement strand
CGCCCATGAAAGCGGTACGCGAGCTGGGTTCAGAACGTCGTGAGACAGTTCGGTCCATATCCGGTGTAGGCGTTAGAATATTGAGAGGAGCCTTCTTTAGTACGAGAGGACCGAGAAGGACATACCTATGGTGTACCAGTTATCGTGCCAACGGTAAACGCTGGGTAGCTAAGTATGGAGTGGATAACCGCTGAAAGCATCTAAGTGGGAAGCCCACCTCAAGATGAGTATTCTCATCACGAAAGTGAGTAAGGTCACGGTAAGACTAACCGTTTAATAGGTATCAAGTGTAAATGCAGTAATGTATGAGCTGAGATGTCCTAACAGACCGAGGACTTGAATTTTAGAATTGTACGTTTAAAAGACCCATATATGTGTAACTTATATGGATCTTTTAAACGTACAAACAATTTGTATTAATTTTGCTTTGGTGTTTTTAGTGTACTGAGCGGAACCACGTTGATCCATCTCGAACTCAACAGTGAAACGTTATAAATCGGCGACAATACTTAGGGGGGGACCTCTTGGGAAGATAGTTCAATGCCAAAGTTTTAAGTTTAGCGAAATTTTACTGAGTAAATTTAGTTCTGATTTTGAATCCTCTGTATTAGTTTAGGATAGGTAAAAATAACAAACAATAGGTATATATATATATATGAAAATATTTGCAATAATATAATATATGATATAGAATATTATTAAATTGCATAGGTTATTTCTAATTAGATACTACCAGTCATGGAACAACAACCGGAAATGGTTCCAGAAGATGAACCTCGTTTAGTATTGAAATATCACATTTACAAGACAGTAAAACATCTTTACTAAATATTTATTATTAGTTGAAAGAATATTTTTAGGGGGTCTGGTGGTTTGTGTAATAACGTTTTATGTCTTTAATTTTTTAATATTTATGGAGGATTTTCACCTATGGACACTCGTTTACTTATAATTGCTTCTCCTTTATTAGTAGCAGCAACTTGGGCTTTATTCAATATTGCGGCTTTAGCTAAACAACAAGTTGAACGCTTATTACGTTAGTTGAATCAGTTTAAAAATATTAAACCTTACAGGGAAAAATTACCTAATTTTTCCTTGTTTATTTCAAAAAATTTAAAAAGTTTTCATAACTTAATTATAGTAAAAATGGCAGTACCAAAAAATAGAACATCAAAATCAAAAAAACGTACGCGTAAGTCAAATTGGAAACGGAAGGCAAATAAAGAAGCACAAAAATCTTTATCATTAGCAAAATCAGTTTTGCAAGGTAAGCCTACAAGCTTTATATATAGTGTCTACGTCGACGAGTAAATTTAAGAATAAGTATTCAATTATAAGCGGATGTGGCGAAATTGGTAGACGCGCTAGATTTAGGTCCTAGTAACTTCTGTTTTGAGAGTTCGAGTCTCTCCATCCGCAATTTAACCATAATAATATTTCGATCTACTTATTTAATTTTGATAAATATGATGCTTCCCTTCACTTTACAACAATTACGAATCTTAAAAGCCGTTGCTTCAGAACGAAACTTTACACGTGCGGCAGAAATTTTGTTTGTATCACAACCATCTTTAAGTAAACAAATCAAAATTTTAGAAAACCGATTAGGGATAAAATTATTAAATCGCGAAAATAATACAACTTCTTTAACTGAAGCAGGAAAAGTTTTTTTACAATATGCTGAACGAATTCTAGCGTTATGTGAAGAAAGTTGCAGGGCTGTGAATGACGTTAAAAATGGTGACAGAGGAAATTTAGCGGTAGGTGCAAGTCAAACAATTGGAACATATTTAATGCCACGTGTTCTCGCTCTATTTGCTAAAAATTATCCTCAAATTAATATTAAGGTTCAAGTTGATTCTACTAGAATAATCGCTAAAAGTGTTGTCAATAGAGAAATTGATATAGCAGTTGTTGGGGGTGATATTCCTGAGAAGTTAAAGAAAAATCTAGAAATTGAAAAATTTGTGGAAGATGAGTTGATTTTAATTGTTCCAAAATCACATCCATTTACCTTAAAACGGCATAATAAAATCAATAAAGATGATTTATATCATTTGAATTTTATAACATTAAATTCAACATCAACTATCCATAAATTTATTGATAGCATTTTAATTCAAAATAATATTGAAACTGAACAATTCAATATTATAATGCAATTGAATTCAATTGAAGGCATTAAAACAGCAGTTAGTCTAGGGCTAGGAGCAGCTTTTGTATCTTCATCTGCAATCGAGAAAGAAATGCAGTTAAATACAGTTGAAATTATTACAATTGAAAATATTAAAATTAAACGAACGCTTTCTATTATTACTAATCGTAGTTGTTACCGTTCAAAAGCTTTAGAGTTTTTCCATAAAGATTTATGGTTACTCAAAAGTTTTAAAAACTAGTATACAGTTCTAAATAACTTGACGTTACCGACAAATTTTCTCTAATATAGTTTATAATTCAAACTTTTAATTATCGTATATTGTAATAAAATATGAACTATGCAATTGTAGAAATTAGCGGAAGACAATTTTGGGTCGAAAAAGGTAAATATTATAATTTAAACAGAATCCCGACGGAATTAGGGAAACAAATTACACTAAACCGTATTTTATTGTTAAATTATGATGAAAAAATTTTAATCGGTCAACCTTATGTAAAAGATGCTACTGTGAAAGGTAGAATTTTAGAACATTTACGAGATCGAAAAAAAATTGTTTACAAAATGCGACCTAAAAAGAAGACTAGAAAAAAACAAGGTCATCGTCAAGAACTTACTCGTGTTTTAATTGAAGATATTATTATTAATTAAATATAAAGGTTTTAAAATGGCTCATAAAAAAGGTGCAGGTAGTACAAAAAATGGTAGGGATTCAAATTCGAAAAGATTAGGTGTTAAAAGATTCGGAGGGCAAATTGTTAAGGCAGGTAATATTTTAGTTCGACAACGAGGTCTGAAATTTAAACCAGGCTTAAACGTGGGATGTGGTAAAGATTTTACATTGTTTGCTTTAAAAGATGGAATAGTTAAATTTGATCATAAAGATGCTTCCCATAAACGTGTAAATATTATTATATAAATGTTAAAAAACCCGTTTAAAAAACAAGCTAATACTCGTGAATATCAAACGTTAATTACTGATATTAATTCGTTAGAATCAGAGTTTAAATTGTTAACTGATATTGAAATATTAGCTAAATCCAGACAGTTACAAAAGCAATATCAAATAGAGCAAAATTTAGATTCTCTAACCGCAGAGGCTTTTGCTCTAACTCGAGAAGTAAGTACAAGAACATTAGGATTACGGCATTTTGATGTACAATTACTTGGTGGATTGGTTTTAAATAATAATAAAATTGCAGAAATGAGAACAGGGGAAGGTAAAACTCTTGTCGCTACTTTACCTGCTTATTTAAATGCATTGACGAAAAAAGGTGTTCACATCGTAACAGTTAATGATTATTTGGCAAACCGTGACCAAATTTCAATGGGTCAAATTCATAGATTTTTAGGTCTGAACACAGGTATTATACAAGAAAGTATGCAGTTTCGAGAACGACAAAAAAACTATGATGCTGATATTACATATGTCACAAATAATGAACTAGGGTTTGATTATCTTCGTGATAATATGTCCTTAAACATAAGTAGTGTTGTTCTAAGACCTTTTAATTTTTGTATTGTTGATGAAGTTGATTCTGTATTAATTGATGAAGCTCAAACACCTCTAATTATTTCAAATCAAGTTGAAACTTGCGTTGATAAATACGTAATCGCATCAGAAATCACGGAATATTTAGATGTCAACCTACATTTTAAAGTTGATGAAAAAAATAAAAATGTTATCTTAACGAAAGAGGGTGCTATTCAAATTGAAGAAATTTTGAATATTAAAGATTTATATAATCCCAATGACCCTTGGATACCTTATATTATAAATGCCATAAAGGCTACCACATTATTTTTCCGAAATGTTCATTATATAGTCCAAAATAATCAAATTATCATTGTTGATGAGTTTACTGGTAGAATCATGCCAGATCGAAGATGGAGTGATGGTCTACACCAAGCTATTGAAGCTAAAGAAAATGTGACTATCCGTCAAAATACGGAAACAGCAGCTTCGGTTACATACCAAAATTTTTTCTTACTATATCCTAAATTATCAGGAATGACAGGAACAGCAAAAACTGCTGAACTTGAATTTGAAAAAATATATAATTTATCCGTTGCAGAAATACCTACTGCAAAACCGAATCTGAGAAAAGATCTACCCGATGTTATTTACAAAGATGAATTATCAAAGTGGAATGCTATTGTTAACCATTGTAAACAAATCGCTACAAATAACCAACCTATGTTGATTGGTACAACAACGGTTGAAAAGTCAGAAATGTTAGGACAATTGTTAAATGAATATGGGCTAAAGTATGAAATTTTAAATGCTAAGCCAGAGAACGTTAGGAGAGAATCTGAAATTGTTGCGCAAGCAGGAAAGCAAGGTAGTATAACTATAGCGACAAATATGGCAGGTCGTGGTACTGACATAATTTTAGGAGGTAATATTAAGTTTAAGATACGTAAACTTTTATATGTTTTGTTAGTATCTTATAAAAATCAAGTTAATGGAAAACGTACAAAAACAATTTTCCCTCTACTTAAACAACTGATAGGTGTTTCACAAAAATTTTTAATTATTTTAACGTCACTGATTAATAATCCAGAATTTTTGGACTTATTAGATATACAAATTTTAAAAATTTTAAATGAAACTGACCAAATTCGTGTTCCAAAACACAATTATGAATCTTCTATAAAGTTTTTATTTAACGAATTATTAGAGTTTGAAAAGAAGAATCAAAAAATTGAAAATAAAATTGTCAAAAATCTTGGTGGTTTATATATTATTGGAACAGAACGAAATGATTCAAGAAGAATTGATAACCAACTCCGAGGACGCTGCGCACGACAAGGTGATCCTGGTACTTCAAAATTTTTTCTAAGTTTAGAAGATAAATTATTAAGACTATTTGGTGGTTCAACAATTCAAAATTTTATGAAGAATGAATTATTTGATGATGCACCTCTTGAGTCTGAGTTATTGACAAAAAGTCTCGACGCCGCTCAAAAACGTTTAGAAGAAACTGAATACGAAAGTAGAAAAAATTTATTTGATTATGATGAAATTTTGAACAAGCAACGAAATGTTATTTACTATGAACGACGTAAGATTTTGGAAAGTGTATCAGTAAAATTAGAGTTATTGGCATATGGCGAACAGATAATTAGTGAAATTCTTAATAAAATTGAAAAGAAAAACCTCAACGGATCAAGTGTTATTGCCCGAATTGAAAATCTTTTTGGGACTAATTTAATCTTGAGTAAATTATCAGAAAACTTAACTAATTTTGATTCAAAAGAATTAAAAGTTTATTTATTTCAAGAATTTTGGTTATGTTATGAAACTAAAGTTTTAGAACTTGAAATTCGTCATCTTGGAATTATTCGAGCGTTAGAACGAACGCTTATTCTTATATACTTAGATATTGAATGGAAAGAACATCTTCAAAAGATGTCTTTATTACGAGACGCTGTAGGTTGGCGAAGTTATGGTCAACGAAATCCTTTATTCGAATATAAAGATGAAGCTTATGAATTGTTTAAAAGTAGAGGTTTAATTACACGACATTTAGTAATTTATGACCTAATTCGATCTTGTATTGTTTAGAAAAATTATTTACGTAAAATACTCAATTATGACAAAACGGACTTTATCAAATAAGACACGCGTTTCAATATTAAGATTATCAGGTTTTCGAGCACGTATGGCAACTAAAAATGGTCAACGGATAATCAAAAACCGACGTAGAAAAGGGCGTAAAAAATTAGCCATAAATCGTTAATAATCCAGATTGTTAGAGTTAATCACTTCTGATTACTCTAATAATAAATAATTTTTTCGTTATAATTAATATAGTAATAACTTAATATATAGACTTTCTAATTAATTAATCTATGAAATTCAATGATGAATTAACGCTTTTATTGAAAGCTCGTTATCCTATCATATTTATTAACACTATTGAAGAAGACCGTGTAGAATATGCTATCCGAAAACATATAAAAACTAGTTTAAATAGAAGCATTTATAGTTGGGATTTTGTTGATGGGTATATTAATAACCCAAATAATGAAGGGTTTGCTAAACGAAACCCATTGCAAGCTTTAGAATTAGTTGAACGGTTAACTTCTGAGACACCTGCAATTTTTTTGTTAAAAGATTTTAATCGATTTTTAACTGATGTTTCAATCTCTAGAAAATTAAAAAATATAGCTCGTATATTAAAATTGCAACCAAAAACAATTATTATTATAGGTTCTGATTTTACTATCCCGAAAGAGTTACAAGATTTAATAACTATTCTTCAATTTCAATTACCAAATGAACATGAAATTAGTCAAGAATTATCCAAATTAATTGATTCATTAAATATTAAAATTGAGCCACAACTTTTTGAAAGCTTAACTCAAACCTGTCAAGGGTTATCTTTAGAACGAATTCGACGCGTTTTGTCAAAAATTATTGCAACTCATAAAACGATTGATAAAAATAGTATTGAAATCTTACTAAGTGAAAAAAAACAAATTATTAGTCAAACTGAAATTCTAGAATATTGGTCAGTTACTGATAAAATTGCTAGTATTGGGGGAGTTGAAAATCTAAAAGAATGGTTAAAGAAACGAAAAACATCTTTTAGTGTTCAAGCTTCCAATTATGGATTACCAACGCCAAGGGGTTTACTACTCGTAGGTATTCAAGGTACAGGAAAATCATTAACGGCTAAGGCTATTGCTACTGAATGGCAATTACCATTACTTAAACTGGATGTAGGCAAACTCTTCGGAGGGATTGTAGGGGAATCAGAATCAAGGTTACGACAAATGATTGAAGTTTCAGAAACATTAGCTCCTTGTATACTTTGGATTGATGAAATTGATAAAGCTTTTAGTATTAATGAAAGTAAAGGCGATGGAGGAACAAGTAACCGTGTCTTAGGTACTTTTATTAGTTGGCTTTCTGAAAAAACTAAACCTGTATTTGTAGTTGCAACTGCAAATAATGTAGATCTTTTACCATTGGAAATTATTCGAAAAGGTCGGTTCGATGAAATATTTTTTTTAGACTTACCCAAAAAGCAAGAACGTGAACAAATATTTAAAATTCACATTAAAACATTTCGTCCAAATAGTTGGAATTCGTTTGAGTATGAAAAATTAGCTCAACTATCTGAATCATTTTCGGGAGCAGAAATAAAACAAAGTATTATCGAAGCAATGTACCATGCTTTTTATGAACAGCGCGAATTTACAACAAATGATATTTGTTTAGCTTTAAATGAATTAA
>Ga0209194_1000330_pt1:0-27500 | contig 39900 bp, 50 predicted proteins | sample COGITO_mtgs_1004_FD_184787 | JGI IMG/M metagenome (GOLD analysis project Ga0209194, IMG submission 184787) | Pelagic marine microbial communities from North Sea - COGITO_mtgs_100413 (SPAdes) (version 2) | ecosystem: Environmental > Aquatic > Marine > Epipelagic ... | reverse complement strand
AGCATGTCAGTTAGGTCAACCAGAAAATTTCTTTGTCAAGCTTGAAGTTATTTCCGACCCAAAATATTTATTACCAGATCCTATTGGAACATTAAAAGCGGCTGAATTTCTTATAAAAAAAGGGTTTACTGTACTACCGTATATAAATGCGGATCCAATGCTAGCTTTACATTTAGAAGATTTAGGATGTGCAACTGTGATGCCGTTAGGCTCACCTATTGGTTCTGGTCAAGGGTTAAAAAACTTAGCCAATATTCAAATCATCATTGAAAATGCAAATATTCCTGTAGTTGTTGATGCAGGTATTGGAAAACCTAGTGAAGCGACAAAAGCTATGGAGATTGGAGCTGACGCAGTTTTACTAAACACTGCTGTTGCGCAATCCGAAAACCCATCAAAAATGGCAAAATCAATGAATTTAGCTGTTCAATCTGGCCGATTAGGTTACTTATCAGGTTGTATGAAAGAAAAAAAATATGCTAGTGCCAGTTCACCAAAGACGAATATAAGTTATCAATTATAACAAACAAATTTTATTAAACTTAGCAAAAGTTTTTAAGTTTTAGCGATATTTAACAGAAGTAGCTTTATAGTAAGATATAAAATCTACATTCTGTTAAATATATTTTACAAATTAAATATTTTCAAGTCTATTTCGAAGGCTTTGTTTCGATTCTCCATAATTTGGATCGATTAATTTCGGATCAACGGCACTATAATCTATTTCAACTTCCACTTCATTCGTATAATCAAAAGCTGAATCACCATTTTTTGCACGCGTTACAACTAATTTTGTTCCTGGGTATAAAGTTTTTGATAGACATTGTTGAGCCAAAGTATCTTCTAAAAGCCTCATTACTGCCCGTCGTAAAGGTCGGGCTCCATATATTGGATCGTAACCTTCTTCAGTTAACAAACTTCGTACAGCAACGTCAACTTCCAATACAAGATCTCGTTCTTGAAGTCGTTTTTGTAACTGACTTATCATTATTCCACATATTTGCCATATATCAAATTTTGTCAAATGATTAAACACAATTATTTCGTCAATACGATTTAAAAACTCTGGACGGAAAAATTCTTTTAGCTCCTCATTTACTAGTTCTGTTACTTTTTCAAATACACCATTATCCTGAATTGGTGCTGGTGCCGGTTCCCAGCCGAAACAGCCATCTTCATCAATCCGGAACGCAGGTTTTTTATCCTTTGATTTTGGTTGAATACCGCTTTCTCGTTCGATAATTTTAGATCCTAAATTCGTGGTCATAATGATTAAAGTGTTTTTGAAGTCTATTACTCGACCTTTAGAATCAGATAATCGACCGTCATCTAAAATTTGTAATAGAAGGTTAAAAACATCCGGGTGTGCTTTTTCAACTTCATCAAACAGGACAACGGCATATGGTTTCGTACGAACTGCTTCTGTCAATTGGCCACCTTCATTATAGCCAACATATCCTGGAGGCGAACCTATAAGTTTAGCTACAGTATGTTTTTCCATATACTCAGACATATCTAAGCGAATCATACTGTCTTCAGTACTAAACATATATTCAGATAATGCTTTAGTTAGTTCAGTTTTCCCAACTCCTGTAGGACCTGCAAAGATAAAACTTGCAATAGGACGATCTGGATTACGTAAACCTACTCGTGCACGACGAATAGCTTTTGACACAGAAACAATTGCATGGTGTTGACCAATTAAACGTTCATGTAACGTATCTTCCATTTTTAAAAGCCTTTTTGATTCTGAATCTGAAATTTTAGCTACTGGTACACCAGTCCATCCTGCTATAACTTCAGCAATATCATTTTCCATAACTGTATCAGGATCTTTTCGAGTTATTCCTAAAACTTCTGTTGTTAAGGCTGCTTGTTTCATAATTCGTATGTGTGTTCGAACTTCCATTTCATGGTCAACTAATTGTCGAGCAACGTCAAAATCATGAGCCTTAATACTTCTTTCTTTATCTCTTAATGTATCTTGAAGTTCTTTCAATAACCGTTTCATTCCAGTTGGAATTTTACGGTTTTCTAATCGAACTCTTGAGCCAGCTTCATCTAAAACATCAATTGCTTTATCTGGTAAAAATCGATCAGCAACAAATTTATCTGATAAAATTGCTGCTTGCTCAACAGCTTTGTCATGGTAGCTTAACGCATGATGTTGTTCAAATTTAGAACGTAAACCACGTAAAATATCAATTGTAACACTAACATCAGGCTCTTCTACACGAACGGGTTGGAAACGTCTTTCTAGTGCAGGATCGCGTTCGATATATTTTCGATATTCATCAACTGTTGTTGCTCCAATACATCTGAATTTACCACGTGCTAAAGCCGGTTTCAAAATATTAGCAGCATCAACAGCTCCTTCTGCAGCACCAGCTCCAACTAACGTATGAATTTCATCAATAACTAGGATAACAGCAGTATCATTTTGTGCCTCTTCAACAATTCGTTTTAAACGCTCTTCAAATTCACCCCGATATTTTGTTCCGGCTAAAATAGACCCTAAATCTAATGCCATAATAAGATGGCCTTCTAAAAAATCTGGAGTGTTCTCAGTCAAAATTAATTGAGCAAGACCTTCAGCTACGGCTGTTTTTCCTACACCAGCTTCTCCGATTAAAACAGGGTTATTTTTTCTACGTCGAGCTAATACTTTAATAACGTTATGAATTTCTTCATCACGTCCAATAACTGGATCTAATTTTCCGTCAATAGCCTCTTTTGTAATATTTTCTGAATACTCATCTAACGTAGGAGTTGGACTACCTTTCTTCTCCCTATCTATTAAGAACTTTTCTGCTTGTGTTAAAGGGCGTAAAAACTCTTCTTGATTTTCCTCAATATCTTTTAAAATTAATTTTCTTAATCTTGGAATATCTACTCTTATTTTATCTAAAGTTCGCATAGCAACGCCATCAGCTTCATTTATTAAAGCTAAAAGAATATGCTCTGTTCCAACAAAATTTTGACCCAAGTCTTTACCTTCATGAATAGCCATTTCCAATACTCTTTTTGCTCGCGGCGTAAATGGAATTTCTGAAGCTACAAATCCTGTACCACGTCCAATATATAATTCTATTTCTCGCCGTGCTTTCTTTAATGTAACTTTTGATTTTTTTAATGCACGAGCACCAATACCATGTCGTTGACCTATTACACCTAACAATAACTGTTCAGTTCCGACAAAATTATGTCCCATTCGCCGTGCTTCTTCCTGGGATAACATAATAATTTTGATTGCACCTTCGGTGAATTTTTCAAACATTTCTAAGCTCCTTTTAATAATTGATTTTATAGATGTAATTATTGTTCTATTAATTATCAGATTTTAATCGATTTACTCCTTTACAAAAAACTTTTACTAATTACTAAAATGATGAATGAAAAAATATTGAAAAATATTTTCTAACTTAAAGCTTAATACACTAATTCGTTGATTTATATCTCAACATATATTATAGTATTAAAAATTAGAATTTACAACATTAAAATTGGCGGTATGGCCAAGTGGTAAGGCAGTGGATTGCAAATCCTCTATCCCCAGTTCGAATCTGGGTGCCGCCTATATCTTTATATAAAGTTGCTTTTTAGTGTTAGTATGTATACAATAGAGTAAGAAGGGGATGTGGTGAAATTGGTAGACACGACAGACTTAAAATCTGTTGTTTAGTGATAAACGTGAGGGTTCAAGTCCCTCCGTCCCCATTTACACGTGTTGTTATTTTTGCGTTAGTCAAGAAATTAGCTGCTAAATATAAAATTTTTAGACCTGAAGACAATCCAATTCAGTTGTGATAATTTAGAAAAGATAAACTATTAATAGTTATTTCGATTCTTTTTTGCGTAACTAAATTCTAGATTTTTACCACGCAAAACAACAAGACAAATTAGAGTAATAGGCATGGTAAGAATTCATAATAGAGGGGATTAGATAATTAATCTAACCCCCTCTATTTACATATATCATTAACGTTCGAGTTGTTTGTAATTACCAAAGGTAATGTTTTATGGTATGCTTATTTGATATAATACACCAGGCGGTAAATCTGATTTAGATAATAAATCAAAAATATCAGTCTCTGGGTTATATGAAATATCGATAATTCGTTTATGAATACGTATTTCAAAATGTTCTCGTGAATCTTTATCTACATGAGGAGAACGTAGAACACAATAGATTCGTTTGTCAGTTGGTAATGGAACCATACTATAATTGTCGATGTTATATGTTTGAATCAACTGATTAATCTTTTGACAAGAGGATGTCAACAGATGGTGGTTAAAAGATTCCAATCTTACACGAATTTTTTCATTCATTTTCAGTTTTGTAAAATTTATAATTACTTAACAATTTTAGAAACAACACCTGCACCAACAGTACGGCCACCTTCACGAATTGCGAAACGCATTCCTTCTTCAATTGCAACAGGATAAATTAATTCAGCAGTCATCTTAATACGATCACCTGGCATTACCATTTCAACTACATCGCCGTTATCCGCTGTGAATTGTGTGATCGACCCTGTAACATCTGTTGTACGTACATAAAATTGTGGGCGGTAACCTGTAAAGAATGGTGTGTGACGACCACCTTCATCTTTTGTTAAGATATATACTTCTGATTCGAATTGTGTGTGCGGTGTAATTGTACCCGGTTGAGATAAAACCATACCCCGTTCAATATTTTCACGATCAACACCACGTAATAAGATACCAACGTTATCACCTGCAAAACCTTCATCTAAAGTTTTTTGGAACATTTCAATTCCGGTAATGGTAGTTGCTGTCGTATCTGAAATACCAACAATTTCAATATCTTGACCAACTTTAACAACACCTCTTTCAATACGACCTGTAGCTACAGTTCCTCGACCTGTAATTGAGAACACATCTTCAATAGCCATTAAAAATGTCTTTTCAACGTCTCGTACAGGCGTAGGAATATATTCATCAACAGCGTCCATTAGTGAATAAATTTTATCGACCCACGGATTTTCACCTCGTTTAACTGTCGGGTTCGCTGAAATCGCTTCAATTGCTTGTAAGGCAGATCCTGGACAAATTGGAATGTCATCACCAGGAAAATCGTATGCAGATAATAACTCTCTTACTTCTAATTCTACTAATTCTAATAATTCTTCATCGTCAACTTGATCTTCCTTATTTAGGAAAACAACAATGTCAGGAACACCTACTTGTTTCGATAATAAAATATGTTCACGCGTTTGAGGCATTGGACCATCCGCAGCTGATACTACTAAAATGGCGCCATCCATTTGAGCAGCCCCGGTAATCATGTTTTTTACATAATCGGCATGACCAGGGCAATCCACATGCGCATAGTGACGGTTTTGAGTTTCGTATTCAACATGAGCGGTATTAATAGTAATTCCACGAGCTCGTTCTTCAGGAGCTCCGTCAATATCAGCGTAAGCTTTAGCAACACTATCACCGTCTAATGCTAATGTTGCTGTAATAGCTGCAGTTAACGTAGTTTTCCCATGATCTACATGACCAATTGTACCAATATTAACGTGTGGTTTATTACGTTCAAATTTTTCGCGTGCCATTTAAAAATTCCTTTAAATTTAAGTTTTGATAGTTTAATATAATGTTTAAAGCTTTTAGCGAGAAATAAAATTATAAATTAATAACGGAAATGTGCAAATGCTTTATTGGCATTGGCCATTTTATGTGTTTCTTCTTTTTTCTTAATAGTATTACCTATATCATTTGCTGTATCAATAATTTCGTTAGCTAATTTAATTGACATACTGCGACCAACTCTTTGGCGTGAGTATAAAATAAGCCAGCGTAAAGCTAGATTTGTTGCTCTAAAACCACTCACTTCAATAGGAACTTGGTATGTAGATCCACCAATTCTTCGTGCTTTTACTTCAACAACAGGACTCGCATTTCGAATCGCTTTCTCAAAAATTATTAATGGATCTTCATTTGTCTTTACTTTGATAATACTAAAAGCATTATTCACAATAGTTTGTGCTAAGTTTTTTTTACCTGATTTTAAAATTCGATTAATTAATAAGCTTACAAGATAACTGTTATATGTGCAATCAGGTTCCGGAAAACGTTTTTTTGATATATTTCGACGAGACATAATATAAAATATAATTTTAGAAAATAATGTACAGATATATATATATTCCTGCACTACAGTAATATGTTTTTAGTCCAATTTGAAACTTTATTTATCAGTTTTCGGTTTTTTAACACCGTATTTAGAACGTCCTTGGGTTCTAACTTTAACTCCACCGCTATCTAAAGTTCCTCTAACGATATGATATCTAACACCTGGTAAATCTTTAACACGTCCTCCACGAATTAAAACAACAGAATGTTCTTGCAAATTATGCCCAATTCCTGGAATATATGCGGTTACTTCAAAACCAGAAGTTAATCGTACCCTAGCTACTTTTCGAATAGCTGAATTTGGTTTTTTAGGTGTTGTTGTGTAAACACGTGTACAAACCCCTCGCCGTTGTGGGCAATTTACTAAAGCTGGCGATTTTGTTTTCTTCTTAATTTGTGTTCGATTTGAACGGATTAGTTGCTGAATAGTCGGCATATTATAGAAAATTCCTAAATAAAGATAATTATTATACGTTTGAGTTTAAGCCATATTTTTTCATAAACCGTTCAACACGACCTTCACTATCTATTAATGTTTGTGAACTACTATAAAATGGGTGATTTGCTAACCAAATATCTACTTGTAATTCTTTTCTCGTGGAGCCTAATGTACACAAAGGTTTACCATCACAATAAACAACTGCGTCAGTAAACCATTCTGGATGAATTTCGGGTTTTGCCATATTTTTATTTTTTTTAAGTGTATTAACGTTTTGAGAATTGTGGTGCTTTTCTTGCTTTTCGTAAACCGTATTTTTTACGTTCTTTAATTCGAGCATCTCGAGTTAAAAATCCAAGTGGTTTTAATATTTGTCGATTTTGAATATCCATTTTACAAATAAGACGAGCAACTGCAAGTTGAATAGCATCAGTTTGTCCTTTCAAACCACCTCCATTTACTGAAACAATAACATCAAATTGTGTTTCTAAATTTAATACTTTAAGCGGAGCCCAAATTAAATCTAAAAACGTTGTATTGTAGTGGAGATATTTTTCCCCGGGAATTTTATTAATAATTAAATTCCCTTCACCAGGTATAAAAAATATCCTTGCGATAGCTTTTTTTCTTCTTCCTAACCCAATCTTATTTTTTTGAAAAATAGAGTCTATATTATAACTCATTTCGTTCTCCTTACTATTTTTTACCGTTATGTCCTAAAAGTTTGTCAAACTATATTATTCCACCGGCGACTGTTTCATAAATTTTAATTTCTTCATCTTTATTTAAAGAAATTGGGTTTTGCGCTGCATGTGGATGGTGAGGCGTTGTGTAAATTTTTAGGCGTTTTGCTAAAGCTCGTTTTGCAGATCCGTTTTTCATCATATTCTTAATACAATTCTTAATTACCCTCTCAGGAAAATCTTCAGACATTTGTTTAAAAGATAAAGATCCACCAGGTCGACCAGGATTGAATACGTATGTACGTCCTTCAGTATTTCCTAATGTTAGATCCATGGCATTTACCAATATGACACAATCACCCAAGTCTCCCGATGGGTCGTACCATAGCTTATGTTTTCCTTGTAATATAGCTGTAATGATTGAACTAGTTCGGCCCAAACCTTTTCCGGCGCAATCAATTACATACCATTTCCGTTGTGGGTTTTTTTCTGATGAAAGAAATGTTTTATTGTTCACCGTGAAACTCCTATTTTTGAAGTGATAATTTTTGTCTTTATTTTAGTATGATTCCTAATTTCGTTTTGAGAGTTGTAAAAACTTCATCAGCCGATTTACGCCCAAAGTTTTTGAGCTCTTGTAGTTTTTCCGGCGAATATTCTAACAGATCTCCTATAGTGTGGATTTGTGCCCTTTTTAAGCAATTATAAGCACGAACTGATAATTGTAATTCTTCAATTGCGATGTTTATATGTGGGTTTATACTAGTTAATTTATGAATATTTTCAGATTTGTCAAGTTTTTGAGGAAATTTATTCTCCATAATTGAATCAAGTAATTCAATGACAAATTTTGAAGCGGACGATATTGCTTCTTCAGGCGAAATACTTCCATTTGTCCAAATGTCGAGAAATAAACGTTCTGTAATTTTATTGCCTTCATTATATACGTTTTCAATTTTAAAATCGACTTTTTGAACAGGTATAAATATAGCATCAATTTCTAAGAAATCTTCAGAGTCATCACAAAACGTTTGTGTTGCTAGTTTATACCCAATACCATGTTCAAATTTAAATTCAATTTCAAGAAAATTAGAACTTGAAATTGTAGCAATATAATGATTGGGATTTATAATATTAATATTAGAGGGGAGTTGTATTGAATTTGCTGTAACAACAGCAGGTCCTTTAATTTTTAATCTCCCAAAAGATATATTTTCAGTACTATTTGTAAAGATAATACCTTTTAAATTAAGGATAATTTCTAAAATATCTTCTCTAACTCCTGTTATAAGTGAGAATTCATCACGAACACCTGCTATGCGAATAGCTGTAATTGCAGTTCCACTTAAATCATTCAATAAAACACGACGTAATAAATTACCTATTGTTATACCTTGACCTGATTGTAAAGAATTTATTAAAAATTGTCCGTACATAGATCCGGATTCAATTTTTTCGGATTTTAGACATTTAATATATAAATTATTCATAATTACAGTTTAAGTTCATTATAGAATCCTTAAAAGTATATTTTAAACTCTACGACGTTTAGGCGGTCGACATCCGTTGTGCGGTACAGGCGTAATATCATGAATCGAAAGAATTTCAAAACCTACTCCTTCAATAGCTCGTATTGCTGTTTCTCGACCAGAACCTTGACCTTTTATTAAGATTTCAACGTTTTTCATTCCAGTGCTAAATGCTTCTAAAGCTGCTTTTTCAGCGGCTGTTTGAGCCGCGAACGGTGTACCTTTTCTAGCTCCCTTAAATCCTGAACTACCAGCTGAAGCCCACGAAATGGTGTCACCTACTAGATTTGTAATTGTTATAATTGTATTATTGAATGTAGATTGAATATGGACAACGCCAGTAACTATACTATTTTTATCTTTCTTAGCATTATTTTTTCGAATTTTTTGTGGCATACTAGATTTAAATTCTCATTATTTATTAAAAATTCAATTATTTTTTACGACCTGTTACTGTTTTCTTCGCTCCACGGCGTGAGCGAGCATTCGTTCTAGTCCTTTGACCTCTCACAGGTAAACTAGTTCTATGTCTTTTTCCACGGTGACAATTAATTTCGTTTAATCGTTTAATATTTAAACCATTAAACCGACGTAAGTCACCTTCTAATTTTAAGTCACTATTTTCTAACACTTTTCGTAAAGCTATTGTTTGTTCAGTTGTTAAATCATCTGTTCTGATATCAGAATTAATATTGGCTAATTTAACAATTTCTTTTCCAGTTTTAATACCAATTCCATGAATATACGCTAATGCATAAGCGACTTTTTTATTTCTTGGTAAATCAACTCCGACGAATCTTACCACTTTATTAACTCCTTAAAATTATTAACCTTGTCGTTGCTTGTGTTTTAAATTGGAACAAATTACCATAACTTTTCCATGTCGTTTAATAATACGACATTTACTACACATTTTTTTTACTGATGGACGAACTTTCATTATATTTTTAACGTAAATAAATAAAGTATAGAACAATTTTAATTAAACATATCATTATAAATATTAGAAAGAATAATACTTCTAATTTCTCTTGATAAATCAAGAATTACACCTACTAAAATTAAGAAAGATGTTGTGCCTAAGCCGTTAAAACTAGAACCAGGTAAAATAGTTTCTATTAAATTAGGCAAAGTTGCAAGGATTGATAACATAATAGCACCTAAATATGTCACTCGTTGCATAACTTTTCTTAAATAAAACGTTGTCTCCACTCCTGGTCTTATACCTGGAATAGAAACAGCCATTTTCTGTAATTCCTTTGAAATATCTTTTGGATTCAAAACAATTGTTGAATAAAATGAACTAAATACAAGGATTAAAGTGAAATACATAATCCAGTAAATGAATTTTGACGATTTGATAAACATAGGAAGTGTTACAATTGGTAACAAACCTAAATTGCTTATATAGTTTGGAACTACTAAAACTGCCGTTGTTAAAATAATAGGCATAACACCGGCTTGATTAAAACGCAAAGGGATATAATTATTTTTTATTTCAGCTAACGGTGATACGGAACGTCTAGCTGGTTGATTAAGTTGCCTTGACGAAATCAACGGTATGATTCTCATACCTTCTTGTAGCAAAACGATTCCTGATATAGCAGTGAAAAATAAACTAATGATCAATATCCATGACAAGAGAGAAATTTGATTTCCAGTTGTTACGAATAAATTTTTGGCAAAAGTAGGTAAATTCGACACAATGTTTGTATAAATTAATAGAGATGCACCATTACCTAGTCCATATTCTGTAACAATTTCACTTAGCCACAATACTATCATGGCGCCAGTTGTTAACCAAATTATAATCTCAATTGCTAAGTAAAAATTCCAATCGAATAACGCACGTTTTAAGTAGAACGCAATACTAAAACTTTGTATTAAAGCCCAGCCTAAAGTCACTAAACGCGTTAATTTAGTTATTGTTCTTCGACCTTCGGCTCCTCCTTCCTTCTGTAGTTTTGAAAGGTTTGGAAACAGACTGATTAAAACTTGCATCAATATAGATGCATTAATATATGGGAATATATTTAAAGTAAATAATCCGATAACAAAGGTATTATTCCCAGCAAACGTACTTACTAAACTTTTTGTCATTGAATGCCGTTCTAAATAAAACGCTAAATGACCATGATTAATTCCGGGAACCGGCAAAAAAGTGCCAATACGAATAAAAATTAATATACTTAAGCTTAGTAAAAGACGTGTTAGTAATATATTTTTATCATTATTCTGTTGAATCATATTTTAATATCTATTCAATAAAATCTTAATTCGCATTAAGGTCACGTTTTTTTGCGACTTGTGATTTCGTAGTTAAATTGTTTAAAGCACAAACTGTAGCCCTTGCATTATTTAGAAGATTACCTGAACCTAATTGTTTTGCAATAACATTTTTGATCCCAGCAACTTCTAAAACAGTACGAATAGAGCCCCCAGCAATTACACCTGAACCTTCAATTGAAGGTCGCATTATGATTTTACACGCACCAAAATTCCCGTTAACTCTGTGTGGAATACTTAGTGATTTTGTAATTGGAACTTGAATTAAATTTTTTCGTCCATCAGCTTTGGCTTTTTTAAATGCATTAACAACATCATCAGCTTTGGCTACTCCAACCCCCACTTGACCTTTTTCATCCCCAATCACTACAATGGCTCGAAAGCTTAATTTTTTACCACCTTTTGTAACTTTAGACACACGACTTATTTTAATTAACCGTTCAGTAAATTTAGGTTCATTGCGGTTTTCATTTCGTCGAGTCTTTTTCTTGACGTTGTTCACTTGTTTTAAATCTGTACTCATAAAATTATTAACCTTTTTATTTTGCCTGTAAGAGGTTACTAAAATTGAAGACCACCAGTTCTTGCACCATCAGCCAATGCTTTAACACGTCCATGGTAAAAGTACCTTCCTCTATCAAATACAATTTTAGTTATATTTTTCTTTATACTTAATTCTGCTAATTTTTCACCTAATAGCCGGGATGCATCACAAGTGCGCCCATTTTTAGTATAAAACTTAATATTACGATCTAAGGTTGAACATGCAACAAGAGTTGTAGCTGTTGTGTCGTCAATAATTTGTGCATAAATATGTTCATTCGAACGATAAACTGATAAGCGAGGTCGATCTATTGTTCCTTTCACTAACCCTCGTAAACTTTCACGTTTTAAAGCTTTAAATTTTTGCGGTCTTAGTTTCTTGTTTTTATTTTTGAGTTTTAACAAAACTCGTTTTGAAAATTTCATAACTAAAATTAATTTTTAATTAACCTATTAATATAAATTTTTATTTACCAGATTTACCTGCTTTACGTTGTATTACTTCTCCTTCATAACTAATTCCTTTACCTTTATATGGCTCTGGCGGTCGCCATGATCTTACTTGCGCGGCAAATAACCCTAACTTTTCTTTATCATGTGATTTTAACTGAATCGTTGTGTTTTGTTTTACCTCAACCGTAAGTTCATCAGGAATAGGTAAATCAACAGTATGACTATACCCTAAGTTTAATATAAGTAAATTTTGTTGAACGCCCGCTCGATATCCAACACCTGTTAAATTTAAAATAATTTCAAACTGTTCAGAAACACCAATAACCATATTATGGATCAGTGTACGATATAATCCATGTATTGCTTTCCCATTACGAGTTTCATTTTTTAACGTGACCATTAAAGTACCATCATTTTGTTCAATTCCTAAAATTTGAGGAATTTGATTTTTCAATGTCCCATATTTACCTTTAACGGTAAGATTTAGTTCATTATAATTAATATCAACATCTGAAGGTATTTTAATTGGTAATTTTCCGATACGTGACATATGTAGTGGTTACTCCAATTACCAAATATAACATAAAATTTCTCCACCAACTTTTAGTTCTTTTGCTTTAAGATTTGTCATTACACCTTTTGAAGTTGATACAATAGCAATTCCTAAATTACTTAAAACTACTGGCAGTTGTTTTGAGTTTACATAAACGCGTAAACCCGGTTTACTTATTCGTTCCAGTTTACAAATAACTGGTTCGCGTGATTTTCCTTTATACTTTAAAGATAATAGTAAATATGAGTAGGATTTCTCAGTATATATTTCAAAATTTTCAATAAACCCTTCTTCTTTTAGAATTAAAGCTATTGCTTTTGACATCTTTGTAGCGGGAATTTTGACGATTTGATGCTTAACCATATTCGCATTTCGAATACGCGTTAACATATCTGCAATAGGATCGGTTACCAAAATTGTCTCCTGTGTTTTTAATTAATTATTTATTCTTGTGACCAGCGTTTACGTCGTAAAAACTTTTTCTTATCCCATGTTTGGTTAACTTCTTCTAAAGAACTATATTTTGTGTAATAACCACAGTCATTTAAAGGAAACCTTAATAATTTTAAAAGAATTAAACTATTTAAAATTCTATGAACCGTTTTCGAACGGGTTTTTCGATTAGATGCAGAAAATACCAAACTTATGTTACATCCTTGTGTTTGATCGACATCTTCATAATTGATTTCTGGGAAAATTAATTGTTCTTTTAAACCGAATGTATAATTTCCTGCTTTGTCAAAACTTCTAACAGATAGACCACGGAAGTCTCGGATTTGTGCAAAAGTAAAAAATATAAGTTTTGTCAAAAATGTATACATTTTTTCACTTCTTAAAGTCACTGTTAACCCCAACTCCATGTCTTCGCGTGTCTTAAAAGTTGCTATCGCATTTTTTGACTTTGTAACTATCGGTTTTTGCCCTGTAATTGCTTCAAACTCTTCAATACTTTTTTTCAAAATATTTTTGTTTTGGGCAGCTAATCCAAGACCACGGTTAATTTGAATTTTTTTTAATTTTGGAATCGTGTGAACGTTTTTGAAAAGATCTGGGTCATTCTTTTGTAAGACTTGTTTTATTCCATACGTATATTCATGTTTAATATCTTCAAGTAAACTATGAATCTCAACGATTTCTTCAAATGAATTCTGATTAGTCATATTATTTTACGAATCTATTAAATGTAATTTCACATTTGAATGATGAATTGGAGCTTCAATTTGTTTAATTTCTCCGATTTCATTGTCTGTAGTTGGTTTGATATGTTTAAATTTAAAATTAATTCCTTTTACTAGAATTTTTCCAGAGTTATTATAGATTTTTATAACTTCGCCTACTTTATTTTTATCAAACCCTGATATAATTTTAACACTATCACCAATTTTGACGTGTATCTTTTTCTTTCTAAGCATTTATAAAACCTCAGGTGCTAATGAAACAATTTTAGAAAAGTTTTTATCCCTAATTTCTCTCGCAACAGGTCCGAAAACTCTAGTTCCACGTGGATTATTATCAACGTTAACAATAACAGCGGCATTATCATCAAACGAAATATACATACCATCCGAACGACGAATTGATTTTGCTGTTCGTACTATAACAGCTTTTACAATATCCGACTTTTTAATAGGCATGTTTGGAAGAGCTTCTTTAACTACTCCTATAATAGAGTCACCAATTTTTGCATATTTTCGATTTCCACCTAAAACTCGAATGCACATAATTTTTCGAGCCCCAGTATTATCAGCTACGGTTAACATAGTCTGTGGGTAGATCATAACATTTAAATTTTAATTAATTAAAGACGATTTTGAAATTATTTTAGTTAATTTCCAACGTTTTTTCTTACTTAAAGGTCGACTTTCTCTTATTAAGACTTGGTCTCCAATATTACATTCTTCTAGTTCGTCATGAACTAAATATTTCTTTGTTTTTACTACAATTTTGGAATAAATCGGATGTGAAAAACGACTTTCAACTTTTATCACAACTGTTTTTTGCATTTTGTCACTCACCACAATCCCAATTTTCTCTTTTACGGGCATTTCAACTCCTTTTTGATTCTTTTTATTTAACCGAATAATTTTAAAAATTTACGTTTAAATAATCTTTCTTTTCAATTAAATTACTGATTGTAGATCCATTCGACTTTTCTAATTTGTCTAACCGTTGACTCAAAAGTGTTTTTAATTGCGCCAATTTACGTTTAGCGTATTTAATTTCGTGTGATTTGAACGGTTGACGCGTCGCTTTTTTGAATTTTAAATCAAACAATTCTTTTTCTACTTGAATAATATTTTTAGATATTTCAATATTTGAAAGCAATTTAATATCATTAAATTGAGGAAAATTCATAATTTATTTAATTCCAGTTCTAACAATAAATTTTGTTTTTATTGGTAATTTGTACGCTGCAAGATCAAATGCTCTACGGGCCACTTCTTCAGGAACTGAAGCAATTTCAAACAGTATAGTTCCCGGTTTAACAACAGCAACCCAATAGTCAACAGCACCTTTACCTGATCCCATTCGAGATTCTGCAGCACGTGCTGTTACCGTTTTGTCAGGAAATATGCGGATCCATAAAGAAGCTCCACGTTTAGTATACCGAGTAATTGTTCTACGAGCGGCTTCAATTTGTCGAGAAGTAATCCATGTGGGTTCTAATGCTTGTAAACCATAGCTACCAAAGCAAACTTTATTCCCATTCGTCGCTTTCCCACGCATTCGACCACGGTGATATTTTCTATATTTTGTTCGTTTTGGACTTAATAACATAATAAATTAAATTGATAAATCGATATTTGCGTTATTTGGCTAAAATTTCATTTTTAAATAACCAAACCTTAACACCTAAAACCCCATAAATTGTATTAGCTTCTTTTGTACAGTAATCAATATCTGCTCTTAGTGTTTGTAGTGGTACGCGACCTTCTCGAATCCATTCCGTTCGAGCCATTTCAGCACCGTTTAAGCGGCCTGAAACTTGAATTTTAATACCTTTGACATTATCCTCTTGAGCTGCTTGAAGAGCTTCACGGATTGCACGTCTAAAGGCTACACGCTCTTCTAATTGTTTAACAACTAAATCGCCTATTAATGATGCGTTTAAATTAATTTTTTTAACTTCAATAATATTAATTGAAATTAGACGGTTAGAAGGTAAAAGTTTTTTAATATTTTTTAATAGATTTTCTAATCCTAAACCATTTTCTCCTACTAATGCACCAGGTCTTCCCGTTTCAATATTCAGTTGAATTTGGTCCCCCAACCCATTACGATTAATTTTCACATCCGAAATACTTGCTGTTCTAGTTAAAGTTTTAAGATATTCTCGAATTTGTTCATCTTCTTTTAATAAGTTTGCATAGCTATTAAAATTTGCATACCAAACTGATCTGTGTTCTTGTGTAATACCTAAACGAAATCCTAAAGGATGTGTTTTTTGTCCCACCGAAATAATCCTCTTAATTAAATATTGTTTATAAAGTTAGTTAGTTTATCTCTTTTACGACAATTGTAATATGGCAGGTTGGTTTCAAAATTTGATAAGCTCGACCTTGAGCTCTAGGTCTAACACGCTTTAATTTTGGACCTTCATCTGCATATATCTGGTCAATAATCAATTTCTTCTTATCTAAATCATAGTTATTTTTTGCATTCGCTGCAGCTGAATGAACAATTTGCCATACAGGTCCGCCAGCATCATAAGGTAAAAATTCTAGGATCATTAATGCGTCTTGATAAGAACGCCCTCTAATTTGGTCTAAAACTCTTCGAACTTTATGCGGCGACATTCTAATGTATTTTGCTACAGCTTTTACGGATTGAGTCTTTTCCATAAAGTATTTTTTTAAATTCTCGTTTTATATTTATTTGATTAGAAAACCTTTTTACCAAGTAGTATCAAGCATTTTTTCAATAGGTTTAACTTGATAAGCCAATTTAATAATTATATTGTTTGAACTTTTAAATGATTCGTTTGGTTTATTTGTAAATCGATTAAACTTCGAAATATCGTTGACTTGAATATCGTATATGTAAATGTCAAAAAAATTTACACAAAAATTATTCTGAAGAAAAATAGCAGTTGAATTCAAAACTTGTACTAAATACTCAGATTCATCTCTATCTGATTTTAAGAAATATAAAATATCATCAATTACATAATAATAAACTTTTAATTTAATATTTTGTAAAAGTATTTTTGCGCGCTTTGAAATTTTTCTATTACATTTGATCGTAAATGTTTTGAGTTGAAATTTAGGATCAAGTACTTTTTTCACCATATAAAATAATTTCTAACGTTTACCTTTTCTGTCAGTTTTAATATGTGTTTTAAAAGTTCTAGTAGAGACAAATTCGCCTAATTTATGACCTACAAATTGATCAGAAATAAAAACTGGAACATGATTCCGACCATTATATACAGCAATAGTATGTCCAACCATAGTTGGTAATATAGTTGAACTTCGTGACCACGTTGTGATAACAGTTTTTTTCCCTGCATTATTCAATTTATCAATTTTTTTCAATAAATGATAAGCAATAAAAGGTCCCTTTTTTAATGATCTTGGCATTTTCAGAATATTTTTATTAGTTTATTTAAATTATTAATTATACCCGGGAACGAAGAATATATTTATTCGTAATCTTTTTTCTTTTTCGTGTTTTCATTCCTAGCGCAGGTTTACCCCACGGTGTAAGAGGTCTACTTCGTCCAATTGGTGCACGCCCTTCACCCCCACCATGTGGATGATCGCATGGGTTCATTACCGATCCTCGTACTGTAGGACGTTTTCCTAACCATCTTGTTCGTCCAGCTTTACCACTTCTTATAAGAAATGCATCGTTGTTACTAAGTTCACCGATAGTCGCAAAACATTCTTTACGAATTAAACGGATTTCTTTTGATGGCAAACGTAATGTTATATAATTACCTTCTTTGGCTAAAATCTTAGCTGACGTTCCAGCACACCTTACAAGTTGTCCCCCCTTATTAGGAACTAATTCAATATTATGAATTGAGGTTCCTAATGGAATCTCTTCTAATGGTAGATTATTTCCAACTTTTAATGGAACTCCAGACCCAGAAATAATTGTATCTCCAACCTGCATATTGTTTGGATGGAGTATATAACGTTTTTCACCATCTACATAATGTACTAATGCAATACGAGCATTACGGTTCGGATCATATTCAATTGAAGCAATAACTCCTTCAATCTTATAATTTTTTCGTTTAAAGTCAATTAAACGGTATAGTTTTTTATGACCGCCACCTCTATGACGAATAGTAATTACTCCTCTATTATTTCTTCCTTTTTTGCGATGGTTTTTTCGAACCAAACTTTTTTCAGGATTACTTTTTGTAATTTCCGTAAATCCTGATAAAGCCCTACCACGAGTCGCTGGTGTATATGATTTATAAAAACGAATACTCATAAACTTAATTAATTTGTATATTATGGTTTTAATTTTCAGCAAATAAGCTTATTGTGTTTCCTTCGGATAATGTTACAATCGCTTTTTTGTAATGTGATTTCCAACCAATGTATTTTCCTACACGTTTTTTCTTCTTTGGAAGGTGGCACGTATTTATTTTTATGACTTCTACATCAAATAAATATTCTATTGCTTTTTTAATTGTAGGCTTAGTTGATTGTGGATTTACAATAAAACTATATTGATTGTTTTCTAAGAGTCTTGTAGCTTTATCAGTAATAATAGGATACTTAATAATATCAGCACAACTACGGTTAAAATATGAAGAATCAATCACAGAAAGTCTCCTTTATATCGTTTATTGCTAATGGTGTTAATAAAATTTGCTTTGCTTTTAGTAAGCATAATGTATTTAAATGTGAGGCAGAAACTAATTCTACATTTTTCATATTTCGAACCGACAATTTAAGCGGCACTGTCTTTTTCGAAACAACTAATAAAATCTTTTCACCTGACTGAACACGACATTTTTTCAAAATATTCGCCAAAATTTTTGTTTTCGGATCAGTGAATGTTTCTTCTAAACCATCAATTATTAAAATTTTATTTCGTTTGTTATACAGTAAAGTTTGTAAAGCTAATTTCCGTTCTTTTTTATTTAATTTAAGAACTGTTGAGTTTGGTTTAGGACCAAAGATAACCCCACCACCTTTCCAAAGCGGTGACCTGTTTGATCCAGCACGTGCTCTACCTGTACCTTTTTGTTTCCAAGGTTTACGACCACCCCCGCGAACTTCGCTTCTTGTTTTTGTTGAAACAGTACCTTGTTTTTTCGCGACTTGGTGTCTTAGAATATCTTTATGAATCAAATAATTCCCAGAATTTTCAAGAATTGTTAATTCCAGTTTATGTTCATCTGTTAAAGTTTGTCCATCTAGATCTAATGAATTATATTGAATAAATTTTTGAACTGCCATTTTTTATTTATAACTATTTATTTAACAATAAAAATCAAATTATTCAAATACACTGATAGTAATAAGATTCCCCGGTTTTCCTGGAACAGAACCTTTTACTATTAAGATATTTTCATTGCTATCTATTTGAATAACTTTTAGTTTTTTAATATTTGTAATTTTATTACCTAACTGTCCAGCCATTTTTTTGCCAGGTAATACTCGACCTGGTGATGTCCCCATACCAATGGATCCCGGAGCTCTGTGATTTTTCGAGCCATGTGTCATAGGACCACGCGTAAAATTATAACGTTTTTGAAGACCAGAAAATCCTTTACCATTTGTTTTACCAGTTACGTTAATTAGCTGGTTTACAGAAAGAGAGTCAACATTTAATGTTTGGCCAACTTTAAAATCTTCTGGGTTACTAACGCGAAATTCTTTTAAATATTTTAAAGGTTGAATATTTGATTTTTGTAAATGACCTAATTGTGGCTGGGTTAAATATTTACTTGGAACATTTTCATAACCAATTTGAATAGCATTATATCCATCATTTAAAATTGTTTTAATTTGCGTAATAATACAAGGACCGATTTTTAAAATTGTTACCGGAATAATATTCCCAAATTCATCAAAGATTTGGGTCATACCAATTTTATTACCTAATAAACCTACAGACACAATATTTTCTCCAAAATCTAAATTATAGAAATTAACTTTTTTTAATTAACGAAAAGAAATAAAACAATAGCTACTGTTAAATTACTATAACTAATTTAAAAAATTTTAAATAATTTGTCTATAAAACTTAAATTAACACTTTTATTAAAATGTTACGGATCTAGTCACTGTTTAGAAACGAGTTTTTAAGTATAACTATGATTATAAACATTTAATACATTTATAAAAATATTATGGGAAAAGTTGTAGGAATCGATTTAGGTACAACAAATTCAGTTGTGGCAGCTATTGAAGGTGGTCAACCTAATGTTATTACAAATGCTGAAGGTTTACGTACAACACCATCAATAGTTGCATATACAAAAAAACAAGAATTATTAGTAGGTCAAATTGCTAAGCGCCAAGCTGTGATTAATCCTGCAAATACATTTTTTTCTGTTAAACGATTTATTGGTTCAAAAGAGAATGAAATCTCACAAGAAGCTAAACAGTTACCATACAAGGTTTTAAAAGATTCAAATGGGAATATTAAAATAAATTGTTCATCTTTGAACAAAGAATTTAGTCCCGAAGAAATTTCAGCTCAAGTATTACGAAAATTGATTAATGATGCTAGTTCATATTTGGGACAAGAAGTGACGCAAGCTGTTATTACAGTACCTGCTTACTTCAATGATTCACAAAGACAAGCAACAATGGATGCGGGAAAAATAGCAGGAATTGAAGTTTTAAGAATTATCAATGAACCTACGGCTGCGTCCTTAGCGTATGGGTTAGATAAAAAACAAAATGAAACGATTTTAGTTTTTGATTTAGGTGGTGGAACAATCGATGTCTCTGTTTTAGAAGTTGGTGATGGGATTTTTGAAGTTTTATCAACAGCAGGAGATACAAATTTAGGTGGTGATGATTTTGATAAAGTTTTAGTTAATTGGCTTATCAGTGATTTTAAAACAGCTGAAAACATTGACTTAACGGAAGATATTCAAGCGTTACAAAGATTAACTGAAGCAGCTGAAAAAGCTAAAATGGAACTATCAACACTTGAAAAAACTACAATTCATTTACCATTTATTACATCTAGCCCAGATGGACCAAAACATATTGAAACAGATTTAACTCGTGAAAAGTTTGAAGATTTATGTCAACAATTAATTCAGAAGTGTAAAGTACCTGTAGAAAAAGCTTTAAGTGATGCGCGACTTGAAAAATCTGATATTAATGAAGTTGTTTTAGTAGGGGGTTCAACAAGAATTCCGGCCATTCAACAATTAGTAGAATCATTAGCAGGTCGAAAACCAAATCAATCTGTAAATCCAGATGAAGTTGTCGCAATTGGTGCAGCGATACAAGCAGGTATTCTTGCAGGTGAAATTAAAGATATTTTATTACTAGATGTTACACCACTTTCATTAGGTGTTGAAACATTAGGTGGAGTAATGACAAAAATTATTGCTCGAAATACAACTATTCCTACTAAAAAATCAGAGATATTTTCAACTGCGGTTGATAACCAAACAAACGTAGAAATACATATTTTACAAGGTGAACGAGAACTTGTAAGCGGAAATAAAAGTTTAGGGAATTTTAGACTAGCGGGAATTCCAAAAGCGGGTCGTGGTATACCGAAAATTGATGTTACTTTTGATATTGACACGGATGGGTTATTATCGGTTAAAGCTAAAGAAGTAGAAACGGGTGTTGAACAATCTGTTACAATTCAAGGTGCCTCTAACTTAGAGCAAGGTGAAATTGAAACAATGTTATCGGATGCTGAAAAATATGCTTCAGTTGACCAAGAAAAGCGAAAAAACATTGATTTAAAAAATCAAGCTGAAACTTTATGTTTTGAAGTCGAAAAAGAACTTGAGAGTTTGTCAGATAAAATACCTGACAATCAACAAACAAAAATTAAAGATTTGATTCAAGATATTCGAAATGATATTCAATCAGAAAAGTTTGATTCTTTAAATTCAACAATTGATTTGTTAAAATTAGAAATGAAAAATATAATTGATGAAAATAACGTAGTGAGTAATGATGAATCAATGGACGATTTAAACGATTTATAAACTCTCTTAAAAATTTAAACGAATTTTTATTCGTTTAAATTTTAATTTTTATCTTCGTCGACAATAATACATTCTGTTGTCAAAATCATACTAGCAATGGATGTTGCATTTTGTAGACCTGAACGTGTTACTTTAGCCGGATCCACGATTCCTTGCTCATACATATTTCCAAATTTATTTGTTGCAGCGTTATAACCTGTTTCAAAATCTTGTTCCTGAACCTGTTCAATAACAACAGCACCATTGATACCTGCATTTTCAGCAATACGTCTTAACGGCGCCAAAATAGCTCTTGAGATAATTAAGGCACCAACTAATTCATCTTCACGAAGGTTATTTTTTGCCCAAGTTATAACGTTGTTGGATAAATGTGCTAATGTTGTACCACCACCAGGTACAATACCTTCTTCTACGGCCGCACGTGTTGCGTTTATAGCATCCTCTAAACGTAATTTTTTATCTTTCATTTCTGTTTCAGTAACAGCACCAACTCTAATAACGGCGATACCTCCAGCTAACTTAGCAATACGATCTTGTAATTTCTCTTTTTCATATGAAGTGTCAGCTATATTAACTTGTTTTCGTAACTGTTCACATCGTGCATTAATTGCTTCAATTTCTAAACCATCACCAACAATTGTTGTATTATCTTTGGTTACGATTATACGTCGAGCTTGGCCTAATAAATTTAATTGAATATTCTCTAAACTCAATCCCGCATCTTGAGTAATTACTGTACCACCTGTCAAAATTGCAATATCTTGTAGCATCAACTTTCGTAATTCACCGAAACCAGGTGCTCGAATAGCAACAGCATTTACTATACCTCTCAGTTTGTTTAAAATTAAGGTTGCTAAAGCTTCCTTTTCAACATCTTCAGCAATAATTAATAAAGGACGTTTCGTTTTTGTGATTTGCTCTAAAATAGGTAATAAATCTTGCTGAATTAAAGTAATTTTTTTATCGGTTAATAAGATATAAGGATTATCATATGAAACTTCCATCTTATCTGTATTAGTTATAAAATAAGGTGAAATAAAACCTTTTTCTATTTTCATACCTTCAGTAATTTCTAATTCATTTTCAATTCCTTTACCTTCCTCTAGTGAGATTACGCCATCTTTGCCAACTTTTGCTAAAGCGTTAGCAATTAGTGAGCCAATAATAGCATCATTACCTGCCGAAATGGATGCTACTTGTTCTATAGATTGAATATCTTCAACAGGTTGGGCAAACTCATTAATTTGTGTTACTAAATATTGTGTAGCTTTTTCCATTCCCAACTTTATTGATATTGGATTTGCTCCTGCTGCCACATTTTTTAACCCTTCTTTAACCATTGCATATGCTAATACAGTAGCTGTTGTTGTACCATCTCCTGCAACGTCATTAGTTTTAGCAGCAGCTTGTCGTATTAAGGATACTCCAGTATTTTCAATATGATCTTCTAGTTTAATTTCTTTAGCTATAGTTACACCATCATTAACAATTTGCGGTGATCCGTAAGCTTTCTCAAGCACGACATTTCGACCTTTTGGTCCTAAAGTTACAGAAACAGCTTCAACCATGACCTCCATCCCACGTTCCAAAGCACGTCGTGCATTATCCTTATATAATATTTTTTTTGACATAACTATACCTTTTACAGTTATTAATTAAGAAAGTATAAAAAACGATTTTGAATGTCATTTTAAATCAAAATCGAATACATTTTCAAGTAAATTTAAGATTTCATTAAAATTTTTTTGCAAAAACTTTACTAAATGTATAGGTTCATACTAATATAGTACCATGTAACACAGTTTGGGCTTGTAGCTCAGTGGACTAGAGCACGTGGCTACGAACTACGGTGTCAGGGGTTCGAATCCCTTCTTGCCCAATAAATAACTTTTATCATTAATTTTGTTAAACCGTGTTATGTATTTTGGGGTGTCGCCAAGTGGTAAGGCTGTGGACTTTGACTCCGCCATTCGTAGGTTCGAATCCTGCCACCCCAGTTTATATAGACATATAATTAAGTATGTTACTCAGAACTATGAATTCTACTATAGAAATATGCAAGCAAAAATTCAATTCATTAAAGGATTAGATGAGAAAGTTTCTCCTGACATTCGTCTTACTCGTTCACGTGACGGTAGTACTGGGACCGCTACTTTTAAATTTAAAAAGCCAAATATTCTAGATAAACGGACTTTGAAAGAAGGTGAAATCACTGGAATGTATTTAATTGATGAAGAAGGTATCCTTGAGACACGTGATGTCAGTGTAATGTTTTTTAAGGGTAAGCCAGAAGCTATACGATCAATTTATATTATGAAAAATACAGACGGTTGGGATCGTTTTATGCGGTTTATGGAACGATATTGTAAAAATAATGGACTAATATTTACAAAAGCTAATTGAACTTATAACAATTGTTGGGGATGGATAATATTATATGTTAAAATCATCCACCCCCAACAATTGTTATAAGTTCAATTTTGTCGTTCTCGTTTATTCGAATTTTATTCCATTCATTTTGATTACAAATATAATTATTATATTCAATCACGAATAAAACGGATTTATAACCAAAATAATTTATTAAATCTTTTATTGTCATTGAAAAAGTTGTAGAGTACTGCTGGCCATTAAAGTAGAACGTGGTAAATTTGGGCATATTAAAATATTAATAAAATTCTAGACTAATAGTACTATAACCTGGTAAATTATATTTGTAAATTATATGGCGGGTGTGGCCAAGTGGTTAAGGCAGCGGGTTGTGGTCTCGCCATTCGCCGGTTCAAGTCCGGTCACTCGCCCTAAATTCGAAAATTTACAAGGAAAATTATGAAAAAATAAGACACTATTAAACAAATTATATTTTATGTCTCGTTACCGTGGGCCTAAATTAAGAATTACCAGACGCTTAGGAACTTTACCAGGATTAACACAGAAGCAATCTAAGAAAAAATCGAAGCCTGGTCAACATGGAAGAAGTAATTCTGACATGAACAAAAAAACGACAGAATATGGTCTTAGATTAGAAGAAAAACAAAAATTAAAATTTAACTATGGGTTAACAGAAACCCAATTATTTCGGTATATTAAAGAAGCAAGACGAAGAAATGGGGTAACGGGTTTAATTTTGTTACAATTGTTAGAAATGCGTTTGGATAGTATTTGCTTCAATTTAGGCTTTGCTTCAACAATTGCTAATGCTCGACAACTAGTGAATCATGGTCATATTACTGTTAATGATAAAGTTGTAAGTATTGCTAGTTTCCAATGCCGTATAAACGATAAAATTGGTGTTAAATCAAAATCCATATCTAAAAATTTAGTAGAACAAAATGTAAAAACTATGAAAATGCTAGAACGACCTAGCCATTTACAATTTGATTCAGAAAAATTAGAAGGCAAAGTAACAAATTACTGTGATCGAAATGATTTATTATTAGAACTTGATGAATTATTAGTAATTGAATACTATTCAAGACGTTAAGGATTGAAGTTCTAACATTTTATATTTCTGACGACTTTAAATTATTTTAACTCTTCTAATAAAAAATATATATTTAATTATGCTAAAATTGCGGTTACAAAGAAATGGTAGAAAAAAAAGACCTACATATAGATTAGTTGTTATTGAACATAGTGCTAGGCGAGATGGAAAACCGGTTGAATATGTTGGTTATTATAATCCATTGACTAAAGAATCTAAGTTTGAATCTCAAAAAATTAAACAATGGTTACAATACGGCGCAAAACCTTCACCAACAGTTTTTAGTTTATTATCAAAAGCTAAAATTATTACGACTTAACTTTTATTTGTTTGATTAAATCAAACAAATAAAAGTTAAGTCGTAATAATTTTGATAATATATAATAGACGTTACTTTTGCTCCAATCTGTTTATAATTAGTATCAAAACTGTACAATAAAAATTATAAGTTAAAAAAAAATATGTCACATTTCACAAACATGAAAACAAGCTTTCAAAATTTATCTTATTTAAAAAAAGCTTTAAACAACTTAGGAATCAGTCACCAATGCCAATCACACTCTTCTTTTCCAAAGGAACAAAAGTTAGATATAACAATTCCTCAATCAAATGGATATGATATTATTTTTAGTTGGAATGGTCAAGAATATGAACTGGTTGTTGATATGAGTTTTTGGGAACAGCCATATCCTATAGAAAGTTTTATAGATAAAATTGCGCAACAGTATGCAAGTGAAGTAGTAGTTAACGAAAGCCAAAAATTAGGTTTCCAACCAATTAAATACCAACAAAATCAGGACGGTTCAAATACTGTTATATTAGAAAGATGGAATGAAAAAAGCTTTTCATAAAGACTTCTAGAATAAGTATTCGCTTATAATTGAATACTTATTCTTAAATTTACTCGTCGACGTAGACACTATATATAAAGCTTGTAGGCTTACCTTGCAAAACTGATTTTGCTAATGATAAAGATTTTTGTGCTTCTTTATTTGCCTTCCGTTTCCAATTTGACTTACGCGTACGTTTTTTTGATTTTGATGTTCTATTTTTTGGTACTGCCATTTTTACTATAATTAAGTTATGAAAACTTTTTAAATTTTTTGAAATAAACAAGGAAAAATTAGGTAATTTTTCCCTGTAAGGTTTAATATTTTTAAACTGATTCAACTAACGTAATAAGCGTTCAACTTGTTGTTTAGCTAAAGCCGCAATATTGAATAAAGCCCAAGTTGCTGCTACTAATAAAGGAGAAGCAATTATAAGTAAACGAGTGTCCATAGGTGAAAATCCTCCATAAATATTAAAAAATTAAAGACATAAAACGTTATTACACAAACCACCAGACCCCCTAAAAATATTCTTTCAACTAATAATAAATATTTAGTAAAGATGTTTTACTGTCTTGTAAATGTGATATTTCAATACTAAACGAGGTTCATCTTCTGGAACCATTTCCGGTTGTTGTTCCATGACTGGTAGTATCTAATTAGAAATAACCTATGCAATTTAATAATATTCTATATCATATATTATATTATTGCAAATATTTTCATATATATATATATACCTATTGTTTGTTATTTTTACCTATCCTAAACTAATACAGAGGATTCAAAATCAGAACTAAATTTACTCAGTAAAATTTCGCTAAACTTAAAACTTTGGCATTGAACTATCTTCCCAAGAGGTCCCCCCCTAAGTATTGTCGCCGATTTATAACGTTTCACTGTTGAGTTCGAGATGGATCAACGTGGTTCCGCTCAGTACACTAAAAACACCAAAGCAAAATTAATACAAATTGTTTGTACGTTTAAAAGATCCATATAAGTTACACATATATGGGTCTTTTAAACGTACAATTCTAAAATTCAAGTCCTCGGTCTGTTAGGACATCTCAGCTCATACATTACTGCATTTACACTTGATACCTATTAAACGGTTAGTCTTACCGTGACCTTACTCACTTTCGTGATGAGAATACTCATCTTGAGGTGGGCTTCCCACTTAGATGCTTTCAGCGGTTATCCACTCCATACTTAGCTACCCAGCGTTTACCGTTGGCACGATAACTGGTACACCATAGGTATGTCCTTCTCGGTCCTCTCGTACTAAAGAAGGCTCCTCTCAATATTCTAACGCCTACACCGGATATGGACCGAACTGTCTCACGACGTTCTGAACCCAGCTCGCGTACCGCTTTCATGGGCG
>Ga0209194_1000328_pt1 | contig 40062 bp, 55 predicted proteins | sample COGITO_mtgs_1004_FD_184787 | JGI IMG/M metagenome (GOLD analysis project Ga0209194, IMG submission 184787) | Pelagic marine microbial communities from North Sea - COGITO_mtgs_100413 (SPAdes) (version 2) | ecosystem: Environmental > Aquatic > Marine > Epipelagic ... | reverse complement strand
AAACGATTAATTGGTAAGGACCACCGTTGTATAACCACTCATCGATTGAAGCTGCTTCCCAAATTGGGTAGAAGTGCATACCAATAGCGTTTGAACTAGGAATAACTGCACCACTGATGATGTTGTTTCCGTATAATAAAGAACCTGCAACAGGCTCACGGATACCATCGATATCTACTGGAGGAGCTGCGATGAATGCGATGATGTAACAAGAAGTAGCTGTTAATAATGTAGGGAACATTAAACAACCGAACCAACCGATGTATAAACGGTTTTCAGTACTTGTAATCCAAGCGCAAAAGCGCTCCCAAATTGAAACGCCTTCGCGTCTTTCTAAAGTTGCTGTCATAATAACATTTTTATAATTTTAATTCTTCCCAAGTCAAAAACTTGTTAGTTTTAATTATAAGACAAATATTAAATAAAGACTAGAGAAATATAAATTAGTTTTAATAATTTACTTTTTAATTAATTGAAAAATATATTATAATTTAATTAAGTAATTTAATTAAATTAGATAAAAGTTATGTCTCATACAGTTAAGATATACGATACATGCATAGGTTGTACTCAATGTGTAAGAGCATGTCCTACCGATGTGTTAGAAATGGTTCCATGGGATGGGTGTAAATCCGGTCAAATTGCTTCTTCACCCCGAGTAGAAGATTGTGTAGGTTGTAAAAGATGTGAAACAGCATGCCCTACAGATTTTTTAAGTGTACGCGTTTATTTAGGTGCTGAAACAACGAGAAGTTTAGGATTAGCATATTAATTATAACTACTATAATATATAAACTTATCTTAAATTTAAGATAAGTTTATATATTACGATAACCAACCGTAACTATGTAACCCTTTTCCTAAGAAGTTGACTCCTAGATAGCAAACCCAAATAACGAAAAAGCCAACAGACCCTAAAATAGCAGTTTTCTTACCCTGCCAACCTTTTGTAATACGTGAATGTAAATAAGTTGCAAAAATAAGCCAAGTAATTAGTGCCCATGTCTCTTTGGGGTCCCAACTCCAATATGAGCCCCAAGCTTCATTTGCCCAGACACCACCAGCAATAATCCCAATAGTTAAAAAAGGAAATCCTAAACCAATAATTCTATAACTCCAGTTGTCAATGCTATGTAGTAATTTTAATTTACCTAATTCAGAAACTTCATCTGAGGATGAAAAAAGTTTAGCTTCATAATAATCAACCATTACGTTATACAATGGTAAATAAGATTCATCTATTACCTGTAAGTCTACTTCTTGGTAATTTGATATTACTAAAAATAAAAGACACAATAATGAACCCATAATTAAAGTAGCATAACTTAACATCATCATACTAACATGCATCATTAACCAATTAGACTGTAAAGCCGGTACTAATGGGCTCGATTTTTGCATCTCTGGAGAAAGCGTTAAATTAGCAAATCCATTAATTAGCAAAGCAACAGGAATTAAAATTGCTCCCATTAGTTTACTTTTGGTTTTAAATTCTATGTATAAATAGATAGTTAGTAATGTCCAAGTAAGAAAAAGTAATGATTCATATAAATTACTTAGTGGAAAATAACCTGCTATAATCCATCGTGAACAAAGAATAAAAAATAATAAAATATTTGCTGATATAGCACTTAATCGTCCAATTTTTGACAGTTCATTTGTCCAATTAAAGAAAAATAAACTAAGCCAATAAACAATCATAGCAAATAACAAAATCCCAAAAACGACATTAGATGAAAAATTTTGAATTTCATTCCAGTCCATTAAATTTCTCCAATAATTTTTTTTATTTAAACTATTTTACAATATATTATTCTAATAGAAATTAATGGTTTTTATTAACTTTATTTTATAGTAATAGTTCATTTTAAGTATGAGAACTAGTATAAAAAATATTTATAAACAATTAAAACAAAATAAAAGTATTGATTTAATTATTAGAAAAATAAATAATAATTTAAATCTATGTGATTCACTAATATTTTTTTAATTTAAATGCTTAAATATAAAAATTGACATTACAAACTAATTCAAGGTAGTATATTTTTAATTTCTATAAAGCCTTATACTATGTCAGGAACGATCAAATACGAAATGATGATTCTTTTAACAGAAGAATTTAACGATAGTGAATTAAAAACATGGGCATTTAATTATGCAAAAGCATTACAGAATTTAAGTGCTTCTGAAATATCTGTAATTTCTAGGGGAAAACGGGATTTAGCTTATTGGATTAATAATCAAAAAAAAGGGAATTTTATTCAAATAAACTTTTCTAGTATGCCAAAATATTTAGAAAAATTCATTTATGATCTAAAATTTGATACAAATGTATTAAGATTTTTAATCTTAAACAAAAATGATTAAAGTAAAAATTAAATTTTTTACTTTAATCTTGAATCCTTAAATAAAATTTGATACTATATAAGAAGCTAATACATCCTCAGTAGCTCAGTGGTAGAGCAATCGGCTGTTAACCGATTGGTCGTAGGTTCAAATCCTACCTGGGGAGTATTTATTAAAAATTGAAAAATGGTTGATAATTTTGATACATTAAAAATTGGAAATAAATCTTTTAATTCTCGTCTAATGCTAGGAACTGGCAAATATAAAACTATGGATATGGCGTCCAACAGTATCAATCAGAGTAATTGTGAGATTGTAACGGTTGCTATTAGACGTTTACCAACAAATTTAAATAATGATAATAGTAGTTTTTTAAATTCATTAGATTGGGAAAAATTATGGTTACTTCCTAATACGGCAGGTTCTCAGACAGCTGAAGACGCTATCAGAATGGCTTTTCTAGGACATGAGTTAGCTTGTCAAGTCGGACAAGAAGATAATTTTTTTGTAAAATTAGAAGTCATCTCTGACCCCAAATATTTATTACCTGATCCAATTGGCACATTAAAAGCTGCTGAATTTTTGGTAAAAAAAGGTTTTACTGTCTTACCTTATATCAATGCAGATCCAATGCTAGCATTACATTTAGAAGATTTAGGTTGTGCAACAGTAATGCCACTAGGTTCACCAATTGGTTCAGGCCAAGGATTAAGTAATCTTTCAAATATTAAAATTATTATTGAAAATTCAAATATACCAGTTATTATTGATGCTGGTATTGGGGCACCTAGTGAAGCTGCTATGGCTATGGAATTAGGAGCAGATGGTGTATTATTAAATACTGCTGTTTCTCAATCTAAGAGTCCAGAAAAAATGGCTTATGCAATGAACTTAGCAGTTCAATCTGGACGATTAGCTCATTTAGCGGGATGTATGGAAAAAAAATTATATGCTAGTCCTAGTTCCCCAACAAATTTGCTTAGTACGATATAAAAATCAATAAAGTTTTAAAAACTTTATTGATTTTTGTATTAAACCTCAACACCTTAATTTTTGTTAATTTAAAATCAACATATTTTTTATTTTATTTCTCGATTAATTCTACCGTCCCTTCTTCGGTACGAAGTTTTGGATCTACGTGGCTATAATCTACATTCACAATAATATTATCTTCTAAATCAGCATCAATAATTAATTTTGTTTTTGGATATAGTGGTTTTGCTAAAAATTCTTGGGCTAAATTATCTTCCAATAATCTCATAACTGCACGACGTAAAGGACGCGCTCCATAAATTGGGTCAAATCCTTGTTCTACCAAAATATTTTTAACAACATCTCGAACTTCTAACTCTATTTCTTTTTCTTTCATTCGATCTTTCAATTCGTTGATCATAATTTCAGAAATCTGTGTTACATCTTGTCGAGTTAAATGGCTAAAAACAATAATTTCATCTAACCGGTTTAAAAACTCAGGACGGAAATATTTTTTTAATTCTTCATTTACTAAAAATGAAATTCGTTTAAAAACATTAGGATCTAATACAGGATCACTAGCTGATGACAAGAAATCAGAATTAATATCTAAACTACTTTTGTTTGGTTTTCGAGCTTGTATTCCACTTTCTTTCTCAATAATTTTGGCCCCAACATTTGAGGTCATGATAATTAATGTATTCTTGAAATCAATTGTTCTACCTTTCGAATCCGTTAAACGACCATCATCTAAAATCTGTAATAATAAATTAAAAACGTCAGGATGGGCTTTTTCAACTTCATCAAACAAGACAACTGTATAAGGTTTACTTCTAACAGCTTCTGTTAATTGACCACCTTCACTATACCCAACATAACCTGGGGGTGACCCGATTAATTTTGCAACTGTATGTTTCTCCATATATTCAGACATATCTAGTCTTACCATTACATCTTCACTACCAAACATATAAGCAGCTAATGCTTTTGTTAATTCAGTTTTTCCAACTCCAGTTGGGCCTGCAAAGATAAAACTTGCAATCGGACGGCTTGGATTACGTAATCCAACACGAGCCCGTCGAATAGCTTTTGATACTGAAACAATAGCTTGATGTTGACCAATAAGACGTTCGTGTAAAGTGTCTTCCATATTTAAAAGTTTTTTCGACTCAGTCTCAGAAATTTTAGTCATTGGAATTCCAGTCCAACCAGAAATTACTTCTGAAATGTCTTCTTCCATTACCATATCCATATGAACACGTTTAAGCCCAGCTTTTTCATTAATTTGTAAAGCTTGTTTCATAATTTGAATTTGGATTCGTACTTCCATTTCATAATCTAATAATTGTGAAGCAGTTTCATAATCTTGTTCACGGACTGCAATATCTTTTTCGCTTAACGTTTCTTGGAGTTCATTCAATAATAAAAGAATACCTTCTGGTAATCGTTTATTTTCTAATCGAACACGTGATCCAGCTTCATCTAAAACATCAATTGCTTTATCCGGTAAGTAACGATCCGCAATAAATTTATCAGCAAGTATTGCTGCTTGTTCAATTGCTTTATCATGATAACTTAAACTATGGTGACGTTCAAATTTCGAACGCAAGCCTCGTAAAATATCAATAGTAACATCTACACTAGGTTCTTTCACTTGTACTGGTTGGAAACGACGCTCAAGTGCTGCATCACGTTCAATATATTTACGATATTCTTCCATAGTAGTAGCACCAATACATCTAAATTTACCTCGTGCTAAAGCAGGTTTTAAAATGTTTGCAGCATCAACAGCACCTTCAGCTGCACCAGCACCTACTAAAGTATGAATTTCATCAATTACTAAAATAATTGTTGAATCTAATTGTGCTTCCTCAACAATACGTTTTAATCGTTCTTCAAATTCACCTCGATATTTTGTTCCCGCAAGTAAGGAACCTAAATCAAGAGACATAATAACATTTCCTTCTAAAAAGTTCGGAATATCTTGTGTTAAAATCAGTTGTGCTAATCCTTCTGCTACAGCTGTTTTACCAACACCGGGTTCACCAATTAAAACTGGATTATTTTTACTACGTCTTGCTAATACTTTAATAACTTCAAAAATTTCTTTATCACGTCCAATAACCGGATCTAAACGGCCTTCGACAGCTTCTTTTGTTATGTTATCTGTATATTCATCTAATGTTGGTGTTGTACTAATATCGCCTTCTCGATCTAAAATCCGTTTTTCTGAATCTGTTAAGGGACGTAAAAGTTCTTCTTGGTTTTCTTTAATAAGTCCAAGAGTTTTGTTACGTAAATGAATTATATCAACTCCTAATTTCTCAATCGTACGAATAGCAACACCATCTTCTTCAGCAATCAGAGCTAATAAAATATGTTCTGTTCCAACATAATTTTGTCCAATATCTTTACCTTCTTGAACAGCCATTTCTAAAACACGTTTTGCTCGAGGTGTAAATGGTATTTCTGATGCAACAAAACCTGTTCCACGTCCAATATAATTTTCAACTTCTTTCCGTGCTTTTTTTAGTGTTACTCCCAATGAACGAAGAGCTTTTGCACCTAAGCCTTGACGTTGACCAACTACACCTAAAAAGAGTTGCTCAGTCCCAACAAAATTATGGCCCATTCTTCTGGCTTCTTCTTGAGATAACATTATAACTTTAATGGCACCTTCTGTAAATTTCTCAAACATAATAGTAATTATCGACATAGGCCTGAACTTCTATTTACAAAGACCTTTTAAGAAGATTATATATTTTAATAAATATTATTGTTGACTTTTTGGTTTTATAATAGATACTCTATAATTAAAAATGGCGGTATGGCCAAGTGGTAAGGCAGTGGATTGCAAATCCTCCATCCCCAGTTCGAATCTGGGTGCCGCCTCTAGATGTTTTACTATACTGTTGCTTTTTATTTATTGGTTTTGTTATAGTTGAATTACCAGATTGGGGACGTGGTGGAATTGGTAGACACGACGGACTTAAAATCCGTTGCCTAGTGATAGTGCGTGAGGGTTCAAGTCCCTCTGTCCCCATTGAATTATAGTTGGATTTAAGATTTTAGCTATATTTTACTTTTTTCTATTTCACTTTTAAGAGAATTTTAAATAGTTACTCTTGTAGATGTAATTTATCTATGTTGAATAGAATTTTTCAAAATTTGAATTAGTTCTTATCTAAATTAATTACTTTTTGATATTCTAAATTTAATCATAAATCATTTTTAATAAAAGCTTATTAAATTTATATTAAGTGTATTAATAGACCAAACTTACTTTTTTATTTTAGAATTAAATAAACAATAAGTTCATAATTCATGATTACAAACTTATTATTTATTTAATAAAATAATTAATGTTTATCCATTTTTTGGCTTCAACTATTTATTTATTTATGAGATAGTTTTTTTTATTAGTAATAAAAAATAAAGTTACTAATAAATTAAATTTTTATCACTAATAATAAATAAAAGGCCAAATTGAATTATGATAAACAGATTCTATATAAAACTCCAGAAGGTAAATCAGATTCTGATAATAAATTAAAAATATCTATTGTTGAATCATGATAAATTTCTATAATCCGCTTATGAATTCGCACCTCAAAATGCTCTCGTGAATCTTTATCAACGTGTGGTGATCGTAATACACAATAAATACGTTTATCTGTTGGTAAAGCAACAACTCCTACATTATTCAACTCAACATTTTGTGTAAGATTAAGAATCTTACGACATGAAGCCATTAATAACTCATGATTGAAAGACTCTAATCGTACACGAATTTTTTCATTCGTTTTTGTTATCATAAATTAATTTAATTATTTAACAATTTTAGAAACTACACCAGCTCCAATAGTTCGACCACCTTCACGAATTGCAAAACGCATACCATCTTCAATAGCTACAGGATAAATTAATTCTGCTGTCATTTTAATTCGATCACCAGGCATTACCATTTCTACAACTGATCCATCATCCGCTGTAAATTGAATAATTGAACCAGTTACATCAGTAGTTCGTACATAAAATTGAGGGCGGTAACCTGTAAAGAACGGTGTATGACGACCACCTTCTTCTTTTGTTAAAACGTATACTTCTGATTCAAAATTAGTATGTGGTGTAATTGTTCCAGGTTTTGATAATACCATTCCACGTTCAATATTCTCACGTGTTACACCACGTAATAAAATACCTACATTATCACCAGCAAAACCTTCGTCTAAGGTTTTTTGGAACATTTCAATCCCAGTAATTGTAGTTGTTTGAGTATCACCAATCCCAACAATTTCAACTGTATCACCTACACTAACAACACCACGTTCAATACGACCTGTTGCAACAGTTCCTCGACCAGTAATTGAGAATACATCTTCAATAGCCATTAAGAATGTTTTTTCAACATCACGTTCAGGAGTAGGAATATATTCATCAACTGCATCCATTAAAGCATAAATTTTGTCTACCCAAGGATTTTCACCACGCGTTGTATCTGGTTTAGACGTAATTGCTTCAATTGCTTGTAATGCTGATCCGGGACAAATTGGAATATCATCACCAGGGAAATCATAGGCTGAAAGTAATTCACGTACTTCTAATTCTACTAACTCTAATAATTCAGCGTCATCTACTTGATCTTCTTTATTTAAAAATACAACAATGTCTGGAACACCTACTTGTTTTGCTAATAGGATATGTTCACGAGTTTGTGGCATTGGCCCATCCGCAGCAGAAACTACTAAAATAGCTCCATCCATTTGAGCGGCACCCGTAATCATATTTTTTACATAATCGGCGTGACCTGGACAATCTACGTGTGCATAATGACGTGTGTCAGTTTCATATTCTACGTGCGCAGTATTAATAGTAATACCACGTGCTCGTTCTTCAGGAGCACCGTCAATATCGCCATAAGCCTTAGCAGTTGCATTTCCATCTAAAGCTAAAGTTGCTGTAATTGCAGCAGTTAGTGTTGTTTTACCATGATCTACATGACCAATTGTACCAATGTTAACATGCGGTTTTGTTCGTTCAAATTTTTCGCGGGCCATTTTTAACTTTCCTTAAATATTATATATATATAAATAACTGAATATATGAAGCTTTTAGCGAGATTAAAAAAGTTTAATATCTAAAATGAGCAAATGCTTTGTTAGCTTCTGCCATTCGATGTGTTTCTTCTTTTTTCTTTATAGTATTACCGATATCATTCGCTGTGTCAATTATTTCACTTGCTAATTTTATTGCCATAGTACGACCAACCCGTTGACGTGAATGCTTTATAATCCATCTTAAAGCTAAATTCGTAGCTCGAAATGAACTTACTTCAATGGGAACTTGATAAGTAGAACCACCAATACGACGTGCTTTTACTTCAACAATAGGACTAGCATTTTTGATAGCTTTCTCGAAAATAGCTAACGGGTCTTCTTTAGTTTTAGTTTTGATAATCTCAAAAGCACCATTAACAATATTTTCAGCAATCGTTTTCTTGCCTGATTTTAATATTCTTTTAATTAATAAACTAACCAAATAACTATTGTAAGTAGGATCTGAATCTGGAAATCTTTTTTTTGATATATTACGACGAGACATAGAATAACACTTTTTAAATTAATATGATTTTGTTATGTTTTATTCCATTTTTAAATGGATATTAGATTTATTTTTAAAAATTATTAAAGTATTTACTTTAAAAAAGCAGCTGAATTCAGTACTTTTAAAAATAAGTAATTTCTTTAATAAAAAGAAATTACTTATCACCTTTTGGTTTTTTAACGCCATATTTTGAACGACGTTGAGTCCGATCTTTAACTCCACCACTATCTAAAGCACCTCTAATAATATGGTATCGAACACCAGGTAAATCTTTAACTCGTCCGCCACGAATTAAAACTACGGAATGTTCTTGTAAATTATGTCCAATACCAGGTATATAAGCCGTAACTTCAAAACCAGAAGTTAATCTTACACGTGCAACTTTTCGAATAGCTGAGTTTGGTTTTTTTGGGGTTGTTGTATAAACTCGTGTACAAACACCACGTCTTTGTGGACAATCTACTAATGCAGGTGATTTTGTCTTTTTTTTAATTTGTACACGTCTTGAACGAACTAATTGTTGAATAGTTGGCATTTGTTTTAACAGTATTAGATAAATATAAGAATCTTAAATATACATTAAATTAGTCTTCTGTTGAACTTAAACCATATTTTTTCATGAATCGTTCAACTCGACCTTCAGTATCAATAATTGTTTGAGAATCAGTGTAAAATGGATGGTTTCTAAGCCATACATCAACGTTTAATTCAGGTTTTGTTGAACCAACATAACAAATAAGTTTTCCATCATAAAAAACTGGAGTCTCTGGAAACCAAGTGGGATGAATTTCAGGTTTTGGCATATTGTTTTTCCAATCTTATTATCGTTTTGAGTATTGTGGTGCTTTTCTTGCTTTTCGTAATCCGTATTTTTTTCGTTCTTTAATTCGCGCATCACGTGTTAAAAAACCATAAGGTTTTAATAAAGCACGGTTTTGTGCTTCCATTTTGCATAATAATCGTGCAGCTCCTAATTGTATAGAGTCAGCTTGACCTGTAATACCACCACCTTTTACAATTGCAATAATGTCAAATTGATTTTCTAAGTTTACAGTTTTTAAAGGCGCCCAAATATTATTTAAATAAGTCGTATTGTATTGTAAATATTTTTCCCCAGGACTATTATTGATAATAATATTGCCAGTACCAGGAACTAGAAAAACTCGAGCAACTGATTGTTTTCTTCGTCCAATTCCAACTTTGTCTTTTTGAAAAATTGATTCAATTTTAGTATTCATAAATTTATCTATATCTAAATTAATTCCATTTTAACGGGATTGGGTTTTGAGCGATATGCGGATGATCCGAACCACTATAAACACGTAACCGGCTATAGAATTTCGGTCTTAAACCATTTGGTAGCATATTTCTAACAGCGCTTTCAACAATCCGCTTCGGAATTTTTTCAAAAAATATTTTTAAAGAACTCCCAGGGCGACCTGGACTGTATACACGGTATTTTGCATGTCCTACGGTCCATGAGTCTAAATGCATTGCTTCAGCATTTATTACAATAACGTAATCTCCCATGTCGACTGCGGGATGATAATCTATTTTGTGTTTTCCTTGTAATATAGATGCAATTTGAGTCGATATACGACCTAATGGTTTTTGATTAGCATCAATTATGTACCATTTTTTTGCACTATAATTAGAACTTGGGATAAATGTATCGTTCATAAATTATATAATTAATTAAAAAATAAAAATAACTATTTTAAGACTATTCCTAATTTATTTTTTAGAGTCATAAAAACTTCGTCAGCAGACTTACGGCCAAAATTTTTAAGCTCTTGTAATTTTTCTGGAGAATATTCTAATAAATCCCCTATAGTATTAATTTGGGCACGTTTTAAACAATTATAAGCACGAACTGATAATTGTAATTCCTCAATAGCAATGTTTGTATGAGGATCTAGTGGGATTACTGAATTATCATTAGTTAATTCATTAACATCATGTGTTGTTTTATTTTCAATAATTGAATTGAAAAAATTGATAACAACTTGAGAAGCTTGAGAAATTGCTTCTTCTGGATTAATACTACCATTTGTCCAGATATCAAGGATTAAGCGTTCTGTAATTTCTTCTGAATTATCATAAACATTTTCAATTTTAAAATCTACTTTTTGAACAGGCATAAAGATAGCATCCATCTGTAAAAAATCTTCAGATTTATCATGGAAAGTCTGTCCAGCTAATTTATAGCCAGTACCATATTCAAATTTAAATTCTATTTCAAGTAAATTGGGTGTTGAAATTGTTGCAATATAGTGATTAGGATTTATAATTTTTAAATTAGGCGGTAATTGAATTGAATTTGCAGTAATAACAGCAGGACCTTGGATTTTTAAACATCCAAATTGTGGATCCATTGTGTTACTTTTTAATACTATTCCTTTTAAATTTAATAGAATTTCAAGTATATCCTCACGTACCCCTGTTATAACAGAAAATTCATCTCTAACACCAGCAATTCTCACAGCTGTAATGCAAGTTCCACCTAAATCACCTAATAAAATTCTTCTTAATAAATTTCCGATGGTTATTCCTTGACCCGGATGTAATGAATTAATTAAAAATTGTCCATATGTAATTCCAGATTCAGTGTTTTCTGATTTTAAACATTTTATATAAGGATTTATCATATTTTAAACTCATTTTATAAATTTTTAAAATTGTAATTTAAACTCGACGTCGTTTCGGTGGACGACATCCATTATGAGAAACTGGTGTAATATCTTGAATCGAATTAATTTCAAATCCTGCACCTTGAATAGCCCGGATTGCTGTTTCACGACCAGAACCTTGCCCTTTTACTAAAATCTCAACGCTTTTTAAACCTAAGCTTAATGCGTCTAAAGCTGCTTTTTCTGCTGCCGTTTGAGCCGCAAAAGGAGTCCCTTTTCTGGCTCCTTTAAATCCTGTACTACCTGCAGAAGCCCAAGAAATAGTGTCACCAGTTAAATTTGTAATTGTTACTATTGTATTATTAAATGTTGATTGGATATGAACAACCCCAGACGTGATACTATTTTTAGTTTTTTTTTGTGTACCCTTTCGTATTTTTTGTGCCATAGTTGATAAAAATTTAAATTATGATATTTAAATGCGAAATTATTTTATTTTTTCTTACCTGTAACTGTTTTTTTAGACCCTTTTCTAGCACGAGCGTTTGTACGAGTACGTTGGCCACGAACAGGTAGGCTGTTTCGATGTCTTTTTCCTCGATGACAATTAATTTCATTTAACCGTTTAATATTTAAACCATTAAATCGTCTTAAATCACCTTCTAACTTTAAACCGATATTTTCTAATTCATCACGTAATGCGATAGTTTCTTCGTTTGTTAAATTATCTGTTCTAGTTTCTGGACTGATATTTGCTTTTTTAACAATTGTTTTTGCAGATGTTAAACCAATTCCATGAATATAAGTAAGAGCATATTCAATCCGTTTATTTCTGGGTAAATCGATACCTATAAATCTTACCACTTGTTTAACTCCTTTAAATTATTAACCTTGACGTTGTTTATGTTTAGCATTTTCACAGATTACCATAATTTTTCCATGTCGTTTAATAACACGACATTTATCACACATTTTTTTTACAGAAGGACGAACTTTCATTATTTGATATTAATTAATAAGTATTTTTTAATTTTTAATCGAACATATCATTATAAATATTTGATAAAAATATGCTCCGCATTTCTCTTGATAAATCAAGAACGACGCCTACTAGAATTAGTAACGATGTAGTTCCCAATCCATTAAAACTTGAAACAGGTAATATAGCTTCAATAATATTAGGTAAAGTTGCAAGAATTGCTAACATCATAGCTCCTAACAACGTTACCCGTTTCATAACCTGTTTTAAATAAAAGGTTGTTTCTAAACCAGGCCTAACACCAGGGATACTAACAGCCATTTTTTGTAGTTCATCTGATACATCTTTAGGATTAAGTACAATTGTCGAATAAAAAGAACTAAATAATAAGATTAGTACAAAATAACTAATCCAGTAAATAATCTTCGACGATTGCATTATCGCAGGAAGCGTTATGATGGGTAATAAACCTAAACTACTCACATAATTTGGAATAACTAAAACAGCGGTTGTTAAAATAATCGGCATAACACCAGCTTGATTAAAACGTAATGGAATATAATTATTTTCTGGTAATGCCGCAAAAGTAGGCGATGTTTGACTTAACTGTTTAGATGATATTAATGGAATAATTCTCGCTCCTTCTTGCAATAAAACAATACCGAAGACTGCGATAAAAAATAAACCTATAATAATTGCCCATGATCCAAAATTTAAACTTTCATTATTCTCAGAGACTAATTTTTTTGCTAAATTTGGAAGACTTGAAACGATATTAGTATAGATCAATAAAGAGGCTCCATTCCCTAAACCATGCTCCGTTATAAGTTCACTAAGCCATAAAACTATCATGGAACCAGTAGTTAACCAAATAATAATTTCAATAGCTAAAACGGGACTCCAATTAAATAAAGCACGCTTTAAATAAAATGCTATACTAGCACTTTGTATAAAAGCCCAAATTAAAGTAATTAAACGAGTTAACTTATTAATTTTTCTTTTACCTTCACTAGATCCTTCTTTTTGTAATTTTGCCAAATCAGGAAAAACAGTTACAAGTAATTGCATTAAAATCGAGGCGTTAATATATGGAAATATATTTAATGTAAATAAGCCAATTACAAAAGTATCATTACCAGAAAAAGTACTAACTAAGCTTCTGGTTAAAGAATGTCTTTGAATATAAAATGCTAAATATCCATGATCTATACCAGGAACTGGTAAAAAAGTACCTAAACGAATAAAAATCAATATTCCTAAACTTAATAAAAGACGTTTTAATAAAATATTATTGTCACTAGTTTGTTTCATTTCCATTCCCGTATTCGATAAATTAAAAACTTTTAAACTAAATTTAAATCACGTTTTTTTGCTATTTGTGATTTTGTTGTTAAATTACTTAAAGCACATATTGATGCACGTGCATTATTTAACAAATTATCTGATCCTAATTGTTTAGCAATAACATTTTTAATACCAGCAACCTCTAAAACAGTACGGACTGCTCCGCCTGCAATTACACCTGACCCTTCAATGGAAGGTCTCATAATAATTTTACAAGCTCCAAAATTACCAATAACATTATGAGGTATACTCAATGATTTAGTAATTGGAACTTTAATTAAATTTTTTCGGGCATCCGTTTTTGCTTTTTTAAAAGCATTAACTACATCATCTGCTTTCGCAACCCCAACCCCTACTGTTCCATTTTCATCGCCAATAACGACAATTGCACGAAAACTTAATTTTTTACCACCTTTTGTAACTTTTGAAACCCGACTAATTTTGATTAATCGTTCAGCAAACTTTGGTTCACTTATCTTCTCAGAACGTCTAGGATTTTTCTTTAATTTATTAACTTCTTTTAAATCACTACTCATAAAAATTCATTAAATTAATCTTTTTAAAGTTATTTATTAAAAATTCAAACCACCAGCACGTGCCCCATCTGCTAAAGCTTTAACTCTACCATGATAAAGGTAAGGGCCTCGATCAAATACAATTTTCGTAATATTTTGTCTAAGACTAAGTTTTGCTAGTTTTTGACCCATTAATCTTGATGCATCACAAGTTCGACCATTTCTCGCATCAAGTTTAATATCTCGATCTAGTGTTGAACAAGAAACTAATGTATTTGATGTTGTATCATCTATGATTTGAGCATAAATATTCTCATTTGAGCGGTATACTGATAATCTAGGCCGTTCAATTGTTCCTTTTACAGATCCTCTTAAACACTCACGTCTTAACCGTTTATATTTATCAGGCTTTAATTTTTTATTCTTATTTTTAAGTCTTAATAGAACTCTTTTTGAAAATTTCATATTTTTATTTTTTTCTATAATTCAAATTATATAAGACGTTTTAAGGGGATATTTAATTGTTATTTTTTACCCGATTTACCGGCTTTCCGTTTAACAATTTCACCTTCATAAATAATACCTTTTCCTTTATAGGGTTCTGGTACACGCCATGAACGAATTTTTGATGCAAATAAACCTAAACTTTCTTTATTACAACCTTTCAAATTAAGGGTAGTATTTTGAACAACTTCTATTGAAATATCTTCAGGAATTGTCATTTCAACTTGATGACTATAACCTAAATTTAAAACAATTGATTTACCCTGAACTACAGCTCGATAACCTACACCTCTTAAAATAAGAGTAATTTTGAATTGTTCTGAAACACCAATTATCATATTGTTAATTAATGTTCTATATAATCCATGTAAAGCCCGGCCTGTTCGTGTTTGATTTTTTAGACCTACAACTAAAGTATCATCATTATGTTGAACACCTAATACATCAGGTACTGTATTATATAATGTTCCAAATTTACCTTTAACTGTAACTTCAGGGCCATTAAACGTAACATCAACATTTGCTGGTATTTTAATTGGTAATTTTCCGATGCGTGACATAAAATAACTCCCCTTACCAAATATAACATAAAACTTCACCACCAACTCCAAGTTCTTTAGCTTTGAAATTGGTCATTACTCCTTTTGAAGTTGAAATAATTGCAATTCCTAAATCCCCTAGAACTTTTGGTAAACTATCTGAATTACTATAAACTCGTAATCCAGGTTTACTTATTCTTTTAATTGTCGTAATTACAGGTTCTCTTGATTTACCTTTATATTTTAATGAGATAACGAAGTATTGACGACGCTCCTCTTCATATTTTTCAAAATCTTCTATAAACCCTTCTTCTTTAAGAATAGATGCAATTGCTAACGACATTTTTGTAGCAGGAATTTGAACAATTTGATGTTTCACCATATTTGCATTTCTAATTCGGGTTAACATATCTGAAATAGTATCTGTAACCATAACTTATTCTTTAATATTTTTTCATCTTTTCTAAATAGATAGAGATATATCAATTATTCTTGCGACCAACGTTTTCTACGTAAATGTTTTTTACGATCCCAAACTTGACCAATCTCTTGTAAAGTTTCATATCTTTCATAATATCCCGAATCATTTAATGGGAATCTTAAGAACTTTAAAAGTACCATTCCATTGAAAATATTATTAAACGCTGTACGTTTTTTTGATGAAGATGACATAACAAGTGTAATTGTAAAACCTTGTGCTTGATCTACATCTTCATAATTAATTTCGGGGAAAATTAATTGTTCTTTTAAACCAAAAGTATAATTTCCTGCTTTATCAAAACTTCTTACTGATAAGCCTCGAAAATCACGAATTTGTGCAAAAGTAAAGAAGATTAGTTTTGTTAAAAATGTATACATTTTTTGTCCACGTAATGTTACGGTAAGACCCAATTCCATATCTTCTCGAATTTTGAACCCAGCAATTGCTTTCTTTGAGCGTGTTATGATAGGTTTTTGCCCTGTAATTTTTGTAAACTCTTCAACACTTTTCTTTAAAATATTTGTATTTTGTGCTGCTAAGCCTAGTCCACGATTTATCTGAATCTTTTTTAATTTTGGGATTTTGTGAGGATTCCCATACAGTAATGGACTATTGTTCTGTAAAACAGGTTGAATACCTTCTTCGTATTCTTTTTTTATATTATCTAATAAACGATTTATTTCCGCTTTTTCTTGTAATGAATGATCGTTACGCATATATTAATTAAAGCTCTTTTGAATTTAATTTTACATTTGAATGATGAATTGGAGCTTCAAATTGTTTAATTTCTCCAACTTCATTATCTTTGTTTGGTTTAATATGTTTAAATTTAAAATTTATACCTTTAACCACAACTTTACCTGTATTACGATACAATTTTATAACTTCACCAGTTTTATTTTTGTCCGAACCAGAAATAATCGTAACATTATCACCGATTCTAATATGCATCTTTTGTTCGTTACGCATTTATAAAACCTCCGGTGCTAATGAAACAATTTTTGAATAATTTTTATCACGAATTTCTCGGGCAACAGGACCAAACACTCTTGTTCCTCTTGGATTATTATCTAAATTAACAATTACAGCAGCATTATCATCAAATCGAATATACATACCATCTTGTCGACGGATTGTCTTACAAGTTCTTACAACAACAGCACGCACTATATCTGAACGTTTAACTGGCATATTAGGTAAAGCTTCTTTAACGACACCGATAATAGTATCACCAACTTTCCCATATTTTCGATTTCCACCTAAAACTCGAATACACATAATTTTTCGAGCTCCAGTATTATCTGCTACTGTTAACATAGTTTGGGGATAGATCATATACGTTTAACCTTAACTAATTAAAGATGATTTCGAAAGTATTTTGTTTAATGTCCAACGTTTTCGTCGACTTAATGGACGACATTCTTGGACTAAAACTTGATCACCAATATTACATTCACTATTTTCATCATGAACTAAATATTTTCTTGTTTTTACAACTGTTTTAGCGTATATAGGATGAGGATAACGATTTTCAACCTTAACAACAACAGTTTTTTCCATTTTATCACTTATTACAATACCAATTTTTTCTTTTACTGGCATTTAAAACTCCTTAATCATTGTTTTTTTTTTTAGTTTGTTTATTCAATAATTTTCAGTCATATAATTATTTTCTTTAACCAATTTGACTAATATATTACGTTGTTTTTTTTCTATTACGTCTAATCTTACTGTTAAAAGAGTTTTTAAATGAGCTAACCGGCGTTTTGTATGTTTAATTTCATGTGGTTTGAAAGGTTGTCGAGTAGCTTTTTTAAATCTTAAAGTGAATAATTCTTTTTCTGCTTTAATAATTGCTTCCGAAATTTCAGTATTTGAAAATGATGTAATATCATTAAATTGAGGTATGCCCATAATTTATTCAAGATTGTTTCTAATAATAAATTTTGTTTTGATTGGTAATTTATATGCAGCCAAATTGAAAGCAGCACGTGCAATATGTTCAGGAACAGAAGCAATTTCAAACAAAATTGTTCCAGGTTTGACAACAGCTACCCAGTAATCTACAGAACCTTTTCCGGAACCCATACGAGATTCTGCTGCCCGAGCTGTTACAGTTTTATCTGGAAAAATTCTAATCCATAAAGAGGCACCACGTTTTGTATAACGTGTAATTGTTCGACGAGCAGCTTCAATTTGACGTGATGTAATCCAAGTTGGTTCTAGAGCTTGTAAACCAAAATCACCAAAAGATATTTCATTACCTCGTGTAGCTTTTCCACGCATTCGTCCACGGTGGAATTTTTTATATTTTGTTCTTTTTGGACTTAACATAATAAATTAATTTGATAATATATAAGTTTGTTGAATACTATTAAACTTTTTATTTTTTTAAAATTTCATTTTTAAATAACCAAACTTTAATACCTAAAACGCCATAAATAGTATTAGCTTCTTTAGCTGCATAATCGATATCAGCTCGTAATGTTTGTAAAGGTACTCGACCTTCTCGGATCCATTCACTACGTGCCATTTCAGCACCATTTAGTCGTCCTGAAACTTGAATTTTAATTCCACTAACCTGATCTTCTTGTGCACACTGCATAGCTTCTCTAATAGCACGACGAAAAGCTACTCGATCTTCTAATTGTTTTACAACTAAGTCTCCAATTAATGATGCATTTAGGTTAACTTTTTCAACTTCTAAAATATTAATTGTAATTTGTCGATTATTAGGTAACATTTTTTTTATATTACTTAATAAAGTTTGAATACCTAGACCATTATCACCAACTAACGCTCCAGGTCGACCAGTTTCAATATTTAACTCTATCTGATCGTTTAAACCATTACGGTTAATTTTAACGTTTGAGATACTTGCTTGTTTTGTCAACTTTTCTAAATAAGTACGAATTTTATCATCTTCTTCAAGTAATTCTGAATACTGATTTAATTTTGCATACCAAGATGATCTATGTTCTTGAGTAATACCTAATCTAAACCCTAATGGATGTGTTTTTTGACCCACCGAATTAATCCTTTTAATTAAAATACAATTTTATAATATTGTTTAATCTGTTGATTTAACAATAACAGTTATATGACAAGTTGGTTTTAAAATAGCAAATGCTCGTCCCTGAGCACGAGGTCGGATTCGTTTTAATTTAGGTCCTTCATCTGCATAAACTGTGTCAATAATTAATTTTTTTTTATCCAAATTATAATTATTTTGTGCATTCGCTGCTGCTGAGTGTACTACTTGCCACACAGGCCCACCCGCACCGTAAGGTAGAAATTCTAATATCATTAAAGCTTCTTGATAAGAACGTCCACGAATCTGATTTAAGACACGGCGTACTTTATGCGGTGACATACGAATATACTTCGCTACCGCTTTTACTGATTGAGTATTTGACATAAAATATTCTTTCTAGTTTTTCTTTACTTCATATTTTTTAGTTTTATGGAAAATTCTAAAATTGATTTTAGTATTTAGAAATCTTTTTAAGTAGTAATTAATTACTAAAATTACCATAAAGGTTCTTTTTTTGTAGGTGGATCTTTGTACTCAAAACCTAACTTAATAATAACATTATATGTATATGTTAAACTTTTATAATCCTGATCAATAAATCGATTAGAATTTGAAGTTTTTTTAATATAAATATCATCAATCCATAATTTCAGAAGATTTGCATAATGATTATTCTCAGTATACAGAACTGCAGAATAAAGTATTTGTAAAATACAATTACGTTCTACAACATTTCCAATTTCTGAAACAATTTCTATTGCTTTATAAAATGAACGTTTTCTAAGACTTTTTAAAATTTTATTTACATTTTGAGATGTTAGATTAGTGTTTTTTGCGCTTAACGTTACAGATTCTAAAATCATCGGATTTGGAGAAACACGAAAAAAATCATTACATCGTGGATGTTTTAAAAGTCTTGGCATATTTAATTTATATTAACGTTTTGATTTTTTATCTGCTTTAACATGAGACCTAAATGTTCGAGTTGAAACAAATTCACCTAACTTATGTCCAACTAATTGATCAGAAATAAAAATAGGAACATGCTGTTTACCGTTATAAACAGCAATTGTATGACCTACCATATTTGGTAAAATAGTTGAACTACGAGACCAGGTAACAATTGTGCTTTTTTTACTAGCAGAATTCATGTTATCAATTTTTTTTAGTAAATGATATGCTACAAAAGGTCCTTTTTTTAATGATCTTGACATATTCAAAAATAAATTTTTAATTTTTCTTTTCTTAAGTATTTATTATCGACGACGAAGTATATAAGCATTACTAGCTTTTTTCTTTTTTCTTGTCTTCATACCTAATGCTGGTTTACCCCACGGTGTTAATGGACGAGTTCTCCCTACTGGAGCTCTACCTTCACCCCCTCCATGAGGATGGTCACATGGATTCATTACTGATCCACGAACTGTAGGTCTTTTACCTAACCAACGAGTTCGACCAGCTTTTCCACTTCTAACTAAAAAAGCATCATTAAAACTAATTTCCCCAATTGTAGCAAAACATTCTTTACGAATTAATCGAATTTCTTTTGATGGTAAACGTAATGTAACATAATTTCCTTCTTTTGCTAAAATTTTAGCTGAAGTTCCTGCTGCTCGTACAATTTGACCACCACGATTCGGAATTAATTCAATATTATGGATTGAAGTACCTAATGGAATTTGTTCTAATGGCAAACAATTACCAATAGTAAAAGGCGAACCTGGACCAGAGACAATTGAATCACCTACGTATAAGTTACTTGGGTGTAATATATATTTTTTCTCACCATCTTTATAGTGAAGTAAAGCAATTCTTGCATTTCGGTTCGGATCATATTCAATTGAAGCAACAGTTGCTTCCATGTTATGCTTATTACGTTGAAAATCAATTAATCGATACTTCTTTTTATGACCACCGCCTCGATGGCGTACAGTAATCACACCGCGATTATTACGACCTTTATTACGATGATTTTGTCTAATTAGTGTTCTTTCTGGCTTAGCTTTTGTAATTTCATCAAATGAAGAAAGAGCTCGGTTTCTAGTTCCTGGTGTATATGACTTATAAAGACGAATACTCATAAACTTTTAATTTTTATAGTTTTTAATTTTCTGCAAATAAGTTTATTGTATCACCTTCAGATAAAGTTACAATAGCTTTTTTATAATGTGATTTCCAACCAAGATATTTTCCTACACGTCTCTTCTTTTTTGGAAGATGACAAGTATTAACCTTTATCACTTTTACATTAAATAAATATTCAATAGCTGCTTTAATTGTAATTTTATCTGATTGCGGATTTACAATAAAACTATACTGATTATTCTCTAATAATCTTGTAGCTTTATCCGTAATAAGTGGATATTTAATATTATCTGCACTACTACGATTAAAATATGACGAATCAACCACAATATGTCTCCTTTATATCATTCACTGCTAGTGGCGTTAATATAATTTGTTTCGCTTTTAGTAAACAAAGAGTATTTAAATTTGAAGCAGAAATTAATTCGACATTTTTCATATTTCTTGTCGATAGTTTTAAAAAGTCTGTTTTTTTAGAAACAATTACTAATATTTTTTGATTTAAATCAACGCCACATCTTTCACAGAAATCAGAAAATAGTTTAGTTTTTGGAGTATCTATTAAGTTCTCTAAATCATCAATTACTGAAATATTATTTCTTTTATTATAAAGTAATGTTTGTAATGATAATTTACGTTCTTTTTGATTCAATTTTAATGAAATAGTCTTTGGTTTTGGACCAAAAATAACACCACCACCTTTCCATAATGGTGATCGGTTTGAACCAGCTCGTGCTCGACCTGTTCCTTTTTGACGCCAAGGTTTACGACCACCCCCTCTAACTTCACTTCGGGTTTTAGAAGAAGATGTTCCTTGTTTTTGTTGTATTTGTTGTCGGGTAATATCTTTATGGATTAAATAATTCCCTGATACTTCAAGAACATTTAATTCTAATTTTTGTTGGTCATTTAATATCTGACCATTTCCGTCTAACACATTATAGGTTACAAATTTTTGAACAGTCATAATCTACTTTGCTGTATTCATTTTTTAATAATAGAAATAAAATTATTTTGAGGCTGCAATACTTAATAAATTTCCAGGTTTACCAGGTACAGAGCCTTTAACAACTAAAATATTTTCTTCAATATTTACTTGTATAATTTTTAATTTTTTAATATTTACAATTTTGTTTCCTAATTGACCTGCCATCTTTTTACCAGGTAATACTCGACCAGGTGAAGTACCCATACCAATTGATCCAGGTTCTCTATGGTTTTTCGAACCATGTGTCATAGGACCTCGAGCAAAATTATAACGTTTTTGAAGTCCTGAAAAACCTTTTCCTGAACTTTTCCCAGTAATATCAATAAGTTGTCCTGAAGCAAAAGCTTCAACATTTAATATCTGTCCAACTTGAAAATCTTCTGGGTTATTAATTCGAAATTCTTTAAGATATTTTAAGGGTTGAATATTTGATTTTTGTAAATGACCTAATTCAGGCTGGGTTAAAGATTTATTGGAAACATTTCCATAACCAATTTGAATTGCATTATATCCGTCATTTAAAATAGTTTTAATTTGTGTAATTACACATGGCCCTATTTTTAGAACAGTAACAGGAATAATGTTACCTGATTCATCAAAAATTTGAGTCATACCGATTTTATTGCCTAATAAACCTAAAGACACAATGTTTCTCCAATTTATAGATATATTAACTTTTAGAAATAATTTAGAACTCTTTATAAAATAAAACAATCTGAATTGTTAAATTATTATTAATAATTTAAAGAATTTAAGATTATTTGTCTAGTTAGGGTAATTAAACACTTTTATGTTAAGTTAATAAAATTTCGGAAAATAGAGTTCAATTTTTCACATAGTATTTATGTATCATTTATATAAACAATAGATAATTAATAATAATAATAATAAATATTATGGGAAAAGTAGTAGGTATTGATTTAGGAACTACAAATTCAGTAGTTGCAGCGATAGAAGGTGGTAAACCTAGTGTTATTACAAATGCGGAAGGATTACGTACAACTCCTTCAATTGTTGCATATACAAAAAAACAGGAATTATTAGTAGGTCAAATTGCAAAGCGCCAAGCTGTTATTAATCCAGAAAATACATTCTTTTCTGTAAAACGCTTTATTGGTTCAAAAGTTGGGGAAGTTTCAGATGAATCAAAAGAATTACCATATAAGGTAATTGAAGATAAAAATGGTAATATGAAGATCAAGTGTTCTTCTTTAGATAAAGACTTTAGTCCAGAAGAGATTTCAGCTCAAGTTTTAAGAAAATTAATTAATGATGCAAGTACTTATTTAGGTCAAGAAGTTACTCAAGCAGTTATCACAGTACCAGCATACTTTAATGATTCACAAAGACAAGCTACTATTGATGCTGGAAAAATCGCGGGTATTGAAGTTTTAAGAATTATTAATGAACCGACTGCAGCGTCATTAGCTTATGGGTTAGATCAGAAACAAAATGAAACAATTTTAGTTTTTGATTTAGGTGGTGGAACTTTCGACGTTTCAATTTTAGAAGTTGGTGATGGTATTTTCGAAGTTTTATCTACTGCAGGGGATACAAGTTTAGGTGGTGATGATTTTGATAAAGTATTAGTAAATTGGCTTGTTGCAGATTTTAAAGAATTAGAAAAAATTGATTTAACGAAAGATATTCAAGCGTTACAAAGATTAACAGAAGCAGCTGAAAAAGCTAAAATGGAATTATCAACTATTGATAAAACAACGATTCATTTACCATTTATTACTGCAGATAAAAGTGGTCCAAAACATATCGAAAAAGAATTAACAAGAGAACATTTTGAAGAATTATGTAAAGAATTAATTAATAGATGTCGAATTCCTGTAGAAAAAGCATTAAGTGATGCTAGGTTAGATAAAACTAGTATAGATGAAATTGTTTTAGTTGGAGGATCAACGCGAATCCCAGCTGTTCAAAATTTAGTAGAATCAATTGCTGGTAGAAAGCCTAATCAAACAGTAAATCCAGATGAAGTAGTAGCTATTGGTGCAGCTATTCAAGCTGGAATTCTTGCAGGTGAAATTAAAGATATTTTATTACTAGATGTTACCCCTTTATCATTAGGTGTTGAAACATTAGGTGGTGTAATGACAAAAATTATTGCTCGAAACACAACGATTCCAACTAAAAAATCAGAGATGTTTTCTACTGCTGTAGATAATCAGACAAATGTTGAAATTCATGTTTTGCAGGGTGAACGTGAATTAGTAAGCGATAATAAAAGTTTAGGTAATTTCCGTCTAGATGGCATTCCAAATGCAAGTAGAGGTGTTCCACAGATTGAAGTTACTTTTGATATTGATGTAGATGGTCTTTTATCAGTAAAAGCAAAAGAAGTTGAAACAGGAATGGAACAATCTGTAACTATTCAAGGAGCTTCTACTTTAAATCAAAGCGAAGTTGAAGAGATGATTAAAGCAGCTGAAGAGTATGCTAATCTTGATCAAGAGAAACGAAAAAATATTGATTTAAAAAATAATGCAGAAGCATTATGTTACGAAGCTAATAAACAACTTCTTTTAGTTAAAGAAAACATTTCAACTGAAAAGCAAGAGGCTACAACAAAATTAATAGAAGAAATCAAAGCAAATCTTCAAGCAGAAAACTTTGACGTACTAACAACACAACTTGAAGAATTAAAAACAGTAATGAAAGATTTATTAGAGATCTCTAATACAAATGAGAATTCACAATAAATTGATTCCAAATCAGGTTTCAAGGATATCTAATTAAAAAATTATTCAAGATTAATATAGATAAATTCAAACATAAATTAATTTATGTTTGAATTTATCTATATTAATCTTGAATAATTTTCGCTTTTTTTAATAAAGCAACAACTGTCTCAGTTGGTTGTGCACCATTCTTTAACCACTTTATAATTTTCTCCGCTTTAAAATCCGACTCTTTTGTTATTGGGCTGTAGTAGCCAACTTCTTCAATAGGTCGGCCATCTCTTCTCGTATCAGAAGTCATTACGACTAAACGGTATGATGGTTGCTTTTTTCGGCCTGTTCTTTTTAATCTTAATTTTAACATATTGTTTATAAAAATTTAAATTATGATATATTAAGATTCATTAAATTATGTATATATATATTAAACACTAATAAAATAAGTGAATCTTTTAAATGTGAGTTTTTGAGAGTTCTTTTCAACTGTTAAAATTAACGACGAGAATAATATTCAATTACTAATAATTCATCTAATTCTAATAAAATATCGTCACGGTTGCAATAATTTAATACTTTCGCTTCACATTTTGATTTATCAAAATTTAAATGTGATGCTATATCTATAAATCGGGTTGTTTTAAGATTTTCTTCTACTAAGTTCTTTGAACTTGTTTTTTGTTTAACTCCAATAACATCATTTATACGACATTGGAAACTTGGGATATCTAAAACCTCACCATTTACAGTAATATGACCGTGATTTACTAATTGACGAGCACTTGCAATAGTTGGAGCAAAACCTAGTGTAAAGCAAATAGTATCTAATCTCATTTCTAACAATTGAAGTAAAATTAAACCCGTAACTCCTCTTCGTCGTCTTGCTTCCTTGACATATCTAAATAACTGTTTTTCAGTTATACCATAATTAAATTTTAGTTTTTGTTTTTCTTCTAAACGTAAACCATATTCAGTAACTTTTTTATTGTTTCCATCATTACTTTTCCCATGTTGACCCGGGCGGTCTTTCTTCTTTGATTGTTTTTGTGTAAAAGCTGGTAAAGTACCTAAACGACGGGTAATTCTTAATCGGGGTCCACGATAGCGTGACATAATAACATATTTATTTCTAAAATAATTTTCTTAACATTAACTGTAAAATATTTTAATAGGGCGAACGACCGGACTTGAACCGGCGAATGGTGGAACCACAACCCACTGCCTTAACCACTTGGCCACGCCCGCCAAAAATACAATTGTTTACTTTATTATTATAACAGGTTATATTCAATAAAGTCTAGTATCTTTCAAATAATTTGATGAATTTAATTAAAGTACGAAATCAATTATACGTTCTCACTTTAAAATATATTGAAAGATTATAGAAAAATTTCTAAATATACATATTTTTATTTAAAAATATTAATTTATGTCTAAATTTAATAAAATTACAACATTTTGGTTTAATGGACAAGAGTATTTAAGTCAAAATAACAAATTTACAATTCTTGATTTACTCAATTATTTCGACTACAATACATCTTTATTAGTAGTTGAGTACAACAATTTTATCTCTTTAAAAAAAAATTGGAACAAGATTATAGTTCGCAACGATGATAAAATTGAAGTTCTTACCATCGTTGGGGGTGGATAATCTTATAACAATTTATAAAATTAAAATCGTTGAATAATATTAAAATCTTTAATTAATGTTGATTGAATTAAATTAACAATTGTTTCAATTTCTTTTGTACGTAAAGTTTTATTTTTTGATTGAAAGATTAGTTGGATACATAAACTTCTACTATTTTCTGGAATAGTTTTACCTTGGTATTCATCTAATAAATTGACTTCTTGTAAAACGTTTGTTCCAATTTTTAAAATTACTTCTTTAATCTCCGAAAATGAAATTTGTTGGTCAATTATAAATGATAAATCTTTGATAATTTTAGGATACAATGAATATTGTTTATATAATGGAAGTTTATTACTTTTTAATTCATCTTTTAAAATTTCAAAATTTAATTCAAATAAATAAAGAGACATATTAATATTTGATTGTTTAGCAATTATAGGATGAATTTGACCAAATATCCCAATAGACTTACCATTTAATAAACATATTTCGGTTGTTCTATAAGGGTGTAACATTTCTTTATAAAAGTCTGGGATAGTATTTTTCCAATAAATTGGAATTCTTAATTTTAAAAAGATATCTTCTAATTTTCCTTTTGCTTCAAACCATGATAAAAATGTAGCGTCGTCCACCCAGTTTAATTTTGTTGGAATACCACCAAAATTACCAGCAATGTATTCAGTTTCAACATAACCAGTTTTAATATTACCTGAAAAAACATGGCCAAATTCAAACCCTTCAAGATTCGCATTTCCTTGTCTTAAATTTTCACTAATCGTTTTTATTAAATCAGGTAATAAACTATTACGTAAAATAGCATAATCTGTTACTAAAGGATTAATTAGTTGAATAGAGTTTTTTTTCTTAGTTTTCTTATTTACTAACGAGTATTGAATCAATTCATTTAATCCTTCACTTAAGAAGCAAGTTATCAATTTTTTACGCATTTGATAACTAAAATCTTCGTTTCCAATCTGATTAATATTAGGTAAGTAACTAATAAAATTATTAAAACCATGTAATCGACCAATCTCTTCAATTAAATCAATTTCTCGTGTAATATCATCGACTCTGGATTTAGGAACTACTATATCCCATTTACATATATTTGGTTCAAATGTCGATTCAAATTTTAATCTTTGTAAATAACTCGATATTTGATCTACCGTTATATAGTTTACTTGTTTATTTTCCTTTAATTTATTTGGACCTAAAATCTCAATAATATTTTTGTATGTTAAACTAATTGATTGATGAGGTTTTTTAGGAATTTGCGAAATTGTATTAATTTTACAAGTTAAATTTTTATTGTTAAATTTTAACAATTTTAATAAATGACAAAGTGTTTCTGTAAAATTATGATTATTAAGACCTTTTTCATAGCGTGCTGATCTATCTGTTCTTAAACCTAATTCTCTAGATGTTTGGCGAATTTTTTTTGAATCAAAAATTGAACCTTCAATTAATAATGATTTAGTTTCATTATCATAATTAAATTCAGAGTTAACTAAAATACCAGCAATTGATAAAGTTAAATTGTTAGCTTTAAGAATTAAAGTATTTTCATTCAATTTATAATTCAACTGATTTTCTCCTTGAAAAAACTCATTTGAATTAGACTTTGTTAAAGTCAATTTTATTTCTGGTTGGTTTAATTTTGCCTTGATTTTATCTAAATCATAAAATTCAAATGGATAACCTGTTTCTAATAAAATGTATTTTTGAAAATCTAATAAATTATTACTAGGTTCAATACCAGAACTAATTAATCGTTGCTTTAACCAGTTTGGAGACTCAATAGACGTTATATTTTCAATACTAATTGTAATGAAGGTCGAATAATGATTATTGTTCGACTTTTCTATTTTTGCAAATGCATTATCTATTACTTTTTCAGGTTCAAAATAATTAGAAGAATAGACATTTTTTCGTTCTGGAATATTTATTAATGCACCGATTTCTTTAGAAATCCCTTTAACAGATACGCTATCTGCCCGATTAGCAGTTGCAGATATATCAAATATAGTTTCTTTCTTGTTCCCGATTAGTAATTCAAAAGTGTCTTCAACTTCGAATCCTCCTAAAGTTAATTTCTCAATTAACGTATTTAAATCAGTATTTTCAACATCTACTAATTCATTAATCCAATTTAGTGATATTTGCATCTTTTTAAATTACTATGAATTTTTATAATTAATTTGCTTTAGTAAAAACTAATCCATTACTTTCACCATATCTTTCCATAAATCTCATAAAACGATCCCAGTCTTCCGGACTTTTCATTATATAAATAGATTCAATCGCTTCAGGTTTTCCATTAACAAAACGCGCATTCACATCACGTGTTTCTAGTATCCCTTCAGTATCTATCAAATACATACCAGTAATTTCACCTTCTTTAGCTGTACTTTTATCAAGTATATTTGGATTTTTAAATCTAAATGTCGCAGTACCAGTACTACCATCGCGCGAACGGGTTAATCGAATATCAGGCAATACTCTTTCATCTAATCCTTTTATAAATTGTATTTTTGCTTCCATACAGTTATATCCTTTTTAGATAATAAAAAAAATTATTCTCTGATTCAAATTAACTGGGGTGGCAGGATTCGAACCTACGAATGGCGGAGTCAAAGTCCACAGCCTTACCACTTGGCGACACCCCAAAAGAGTAATACAGTTAGAAGACCAAACAAGTTTATAATGAAATTAAATTTGCAGATCTTAAGATTTAAATTATTGGGCAAGAAGGGATTCGAACCCCTGACACCGTAGTTCGTAGCCACGTGCTCTAGTCCACTGAGCTACAAGCCCAAACTGTATTACTTATAATATATTACTAGTAAATGTAAAAATTAGTAAAGCTTTTATAAAAATAATTTCATTGATTTTGTTGTTCAGCTTGCAATATCCAGATCATTTATTCTAAAGTAAAAATTAGAATAATTTTTCTTTTATATTTCTTAAATAACTATTAATTACCAATTTAATATATGGCAAAAAAGATTTTATACCAAGATAAAGCGAGACGAGCTTTAGAGCGTGGAATGGAAATAATGGTCGAAGCCGTATCAGTTACCTTAGGTCCAAAAGGAAGAAACGTTGTATTAGAAAAAAATTATGGATCTCCACAAATTGTAAATGATGGTGTAACAATTGCGAGAGAAATTATTTTAGAAGATCATATTGAAAATACAGGTGTTTCATTAATTCGCCAGGCTGCTTCTAAAACTAATGATGTTGCGGGAGATGGAACAACTACTGCAACTGTTTTAGCATATGCAATGGTTAAAGAAGGTTTAAAAAACGTTGCGGCAGGTGCTAATCCTATTTCAATAAAATTAGGTATGGAAAAAGCTACGCAATATTTAGTAACACAAATTAATGAATTCGCGCAACCAGTTGAAGATATTCAATCTATTCAACAAGTTGCCTCAATTTCGGCAGGTAATGATAATGTTACAGGATCTTTAATCGCAGAAGCTTTAGCTAAAGTAGGAAAAGAAGGTGTGATTTCTTTGGAAGAAGGAAAAGGGATTACAACAGAATTAGAAATAACAGAAGGAATGAAATTAGAAAAAGGTTTTATTTCACCTTATTTTATTACAAATACGGATAAGATGGAAGTTTCATATGATAATCCTCTTATTTTATTGACCGATAAAAAAATTACTTTAGTTCAACAAGATTTATTACCAATTTTAGAATTAGTTACAAAAACAAAGAGACCTCTTCTTCTTATAGCAGAAAATGTTGAAAAAGAAGCGTTAGCGACGTTAATTTTAAATAAATTACGAGGAATCGTAAATGTTGTTGCTATTCGAGCTCCAGGTTTTGGGGAACAACGTAAATTAATGCTTGAAGATATTGCTATTTTAACTAATGGAACAGTAATTACTCAAGATGCTGGACTAAGTCTTGATAATATTCAACTAAATCTATTAGGACAAGCTAGACGTGTAATAGTTAGTAAAGATACTACAACAATTATTACAGATGGAACAGAAAAAGAAATCCAAATTCGTTGCGAGCAATTACGAAAACAAATTAATGCAGTTGAAACTGGATATGAAAAAGAAAAGTTACAAGATCGAATTGCTAAACTGTCCGGTGGTATAGCTGTAATTAAAGTTGGAGCAATTACAGAAACTGAAATGAAAGACAAAAAGTTACGTTTAGAAGATGCAATTAATGCTACAAGAGCTGCAGTTGAAGAAGGTATCGTTCCCGGGGGTGGTGCAACATTAGCTCATTTATCTGAAAACGTATTAAGTTGGGCGAAAAATAACTTGAAGGAAGATGAATTAGTTGGTGCCATAATTATTTCAAGAGCAATTTTAGCTCCTTTAAAACGGATTGCAGAAAATGCAGGGATTAGTGGTCCTGTTATTGTAGAAGAAGTTCAACAACAAGAGTTTGAATTTGGTTATAATGCTGCGAATAATACATTTGTTGATATGTATGAAGCTGGAATTGTTGATCCTGCAAAAGTAACTCGTTCTGGTTTACAGAATGCAACGTCAATTGCAAGTATGATTTTAACAACAGAATGTATAATTGTAGATCAACCTGATATCTTAAACGAATAAATAAATTCGTTTAAGATTTTTATTTAATTAGTAATTTATTATTTATTCAAAACTTAAATAATTGGATTACTTATAAATTAGTTCCATTCCAGCGTTCTAATACTAATGTATTTGAACCATCATTATTCTGTTGGTATTTTATAGGTTGGAAACCTATTTTTTGGCTTTCACCAATTATAACTTCCCCAGCATATTGTTGTCCTATTTTATCAATAAAGGTCTCAATTGGGTATGGTTGTTTCCAATAACTCATATCAACAATTAATTCATATTCTTGTCCATTCCAACAAAAATTGATATCGTACCCGTTTGGTTGAGCAATTACAAGATTTGTTGAATATAATTCTGAATTAGAGATATTTAGGTCTTTTTTTTGTTTTTCATATTGAATATTTAATCGACTTAAAGCTTTTTCCAAATAAAATAAATTTTGGAAACGAGTCTTCATATTAGTAAAATGTGACATACTTGTATACTCTTGTCTATATATATATATATTTGTCTTTTATTGTAATCTGATACTGCAGTAATTAACGTCTATTTATATTTTAATTGTAATAATTGAGAAAAATTTTAAAATAGTTTTAAATTTTACATTTTATTAATTATAATAATACTTATTAATATCAATTTCTGTATTTAAATTTATAAAATTTATATATAAAGGATTATCAATTATGGATACTCGTTTACTTGTAATTGCTGCACCAGTATTAGTTGCTGCATCTTGGGCATTATTTAATATTGGTCGTTTAGCAATTCAACAACTTCAACGTCTTTCACGCTAATATTTAAATTATTTATAAAGTGTAAAGAAAACTTATTAAATGTTTGATTTTTCTTTACACTTTATTTTATAATAGTTTCATAACTTTACTTAAATTATAAAATTATGGCTGTACCTAAGAAACGGACCTCAAAAGCAAAAAAGAATGCTCGTAAAGCAAATTGGAAGAGAAAAGCAAATAAAGAAGCTCAAAAAGCTTTATCATTAGCAAAATCAGTTTTACGTGGTCAGACTACTAGTTTTATTTATAGTTTAAATGAAGAAGAATAAATCTTTAAAGGTTTAAAGATTCATTCTTCTTCATTTAAAATTTAAAATTGGGTTAATAAAAAAAATCGCGGGTGTGGCGGAACTGGTAGACGCGCTAGATTTAGGTCCTAGTAACTTTGGTTTTGAGAGTTCGAGTCTCTCCATCCGCAATTTATAAAATTAAATAGCTATTCTTTACAAATTAACTTTATCTCTAACAAATTTTATTTGAACGAAAGCAAATGAATCTTCCCTTTACTTTACAACAATTACGTATTATTAAAGCCATTGCTTCTGAAAATAGCTTTACACGAGCAGCTGAAATTCTATTTATTTCTCAACCATCTTTAAGCAAACAGGTAAAAACTTTAGAAAATCGATTAGGTATTTTATTAATTAATCGAGAAAGTAATAAAATATCTTTAACAGAAGGAGGGAAATTATTTCTTCAATATTCAGAACGTATTTTAGCATTATGTGAAGAAAGTTGCCGAGCTTTAAATGATTTAAAAAGTGGTGATCGAGGTAATCTAACAGTTGGTGCAAGTCAAACTATTGGGACCTATTTAATGCCTCGTGTTCTAGCTCTCTTTGCTCAACATTATCCACAAATTAGTCTAAAAGTTCAAGTAGATTCAACTCGAATAATCGCTAAAAATGTTGTTGATCGTAATATTGACATAGCAGTTGTTGGTGGAGATGTTCCGAATGAATTAAAAAAAAATCTTGAGATTGAAAGTTTTGTTGAAGATGAACTTACATTAATTATCCCAAAATCTCATCCTTTTGCTACAAATAAAAAAATGACAATCAATAAAAATGATCTATATCATTTGAATTTTATAACCTTAAATCCTAATTCAACTATTAGAAAATTTATTGACAATACATTGATTCAAAATAATATTGAAACAAAACATTTTAATATTATTATGCAATTAAATTCTATTGAGGCAATTAAAACTGCTGTTAGTTTAGGTCTTGGTGCTGCTTTTGTTTCATCTTCGGCTATTGAGAAAGAAATTGAACTTAAAACTATTGAAATTATTAGTATCGAAAATATAAAAATAACACGCACATTGTCTATTATAACAAATCCCGAATGTTATCGTTCAAAAGCGTTTGAATTTTTTTATAATGAATTATGGTCACTAAAAAATATTACAAAATATTAAATTTTTATACAGTTATAAATAATTTGACTTTATGAATTTTTTTTTAGTATCATTTATTTATTATTCTTATAATGTCTTTTAATTTATGAAATATGCAATTGTAGAAATCAGTGGAAGACAATTTTGGGTGGAAACAGGAAAATACTATGATTTAAATCGTATTCCAACAAAACTTGGACAAGAAATTATATTAAACCGTGTATTATTATTAAATAATGAGGGTGAACTTTTAGTTGGAAAACCTTATCTTGATAAGGTTAAAATTAAAGGAAAAGTTTTAGAACATCTACGTGGTCGTAAAACAATTGTATATAAAATGCGTCCAAAAAAGAAAACACGTAAAAAACAAGGTCACCGTCAGGAATTAACTAGAGTTCTTATTGAAGAGATAAATATTATTTAAAATTAAAGGATTAATTATATGGCTCATAAGAAAGGTGCAGGAAGTACAAAAAATGGTCGTGATTCAAATTCAAAACGATTAGGAGTAAAACGATTTGGGGGTCAAGTTGTAAAAGCTGGTAGTATTTTGATTCGTCAACGAGGTATGAAATTTAAACCTGGTATTAATGTTGGGTGTGGAAAAGATTTTACATTGTTTGCTTTAGCAGAAGGGACTGTTAAATTTGATCATAAAGATGCTAGACATAAAAGAGTAAATATTATTTAAACAATATTTTATTCAAAATTTATTTAGAACCTAAACTTTGAATAAATCTAAATACTATAAATTTATTGGATTCCGAAATGTTAAAAAACCTATTTACTCAAAATTCAATAGCAAATAAATATAAGAATCTAGTTAATCAAATTAATGTTTTAGAAACTACAATGAAAACATTAACAGATTCTGAATTAAGAGCAAAAACCTTTGAGTTAAGAAAAAGATGTCAAAGTGAACAAAATGAATCGGCAATCATTGCCGAATCATTTGCGGTTACAAGAGAAGCTAGTTTACGAACTTTGGGTTTACGTCATTTTGATGTTCAATTAATAGGTGGATTAGTTCTTAACGATGGTAGAATAGCAGAAATGCGAACTGGTGAAGGAAAAACCTTAGTTGCAACTTTACCTGCATATTTAAATGCCTTAACAGAAAAAGGTGTACATATTGTTACGGTTAATGATTATCTTGCAGGACGAGATCAAGTTTCAATGGGCCAAATTTACCGTTTTTTAGGCTTAAATACTGGCCTAATTCAAGAAAATATGACTGTTCAAGAACGTCAACAAAATTATGATGCTGATATAACATATGTTACTAATAGTGAATTAGGATTTGATTTTCTTCGTGATAATATGGCATTAAATTTAAAAGATGTAGTATTACGTCCTTTTAACTATTGTGTTGTTGACGAAGTTGATTCTATTTTAATTGACGAAGCTCAAACTCCTTTAATTATCTCTAATACAATTGATACATCTATTGATAAATTTATTGTAACAGCGGAAATTATTGAATATTTAGAAGTAAATATTCATTTTAAAGTAGATGAAAAAAAGAAAAATGTTATTTTAACTGAACAAGGAACAGTACAAATTGAAAATATTTTGGGCGTTAAAGATTTATATAATTTAAATGATCCTTGGATCCCATATATAATTAATGCGCTTAAAGCTAAAACCTTATTTTTCCGTAATGTTAATTACATTGTTCAAAATAATCAAGTAATCATTGTTGACGAGTTTACAGGCCGGATTATGCCAGATCGTCGTTGGAGTGATGGTTTGCATCAAGCCGTAGAAGCTAAAGAAGGGTTACCTATTCGTGAAAATACTCAAACTGTTGCATCAATCACGTATCAAAATTTCTTCTTATTATACCCAAAATTATCAGGTATGACAGGTACAGGAAAAACTGCTGAACTTGAATTTGAAAAAATTTATAAATTATCAGTAGATGAAATTCCAACGGCTCGACCTATTTTACGTGATGATTTACCTGATTTTATTTATAAGGATCAACTTTCAAAATGGAATGCAATTGCAAAAGAATGTAAAGATATTTCATTACAAGGGCAACCAATTTTAATCGGTACAACTACCGTTGAAAAATCAGAAATGTTAGCTCAATTACTTAATGAGTATCAATTATCTTATCAACTTTTGAATGCTAAACCGGAAAATGTTCGACGTGAATCAGAAATTGTAGCGCAAGCAGGTAAAAAAGGAAGTATAACGATTGCTACTAACATGGCAGGTCGGGGTACAGATATTATATTAGGTGGTAACATTGAATTTAAAGTTCGTAAACAATTATATAATATTTTAGTTACTTATAAAAATAGAAGTAAGCTAAAAGCTGAAAATGATTTATTTCCATTATTAAACAATATTGGTTTATCTTCTCAAAAAATATTAAGTGTACTAACTACATTAATTAATAACAAAGAATTTTTATCTTTATCAGATACAGAAATTTTACGAATTTTAAATGAAAGTGATCAAATTCAAGTCCCTAAAAATGACTATGAATGTTCAATTAAATTTTTAGTAAATCAATTTTCTTTATTTGAAAAAAAATATCAGAAAATTGATAATAGCATTGTTAAAAATTTAGGGGGATTATATGTAATAGGGACTGAAAGAAATGATTCTCGTCGGATTGATAATCAATTACGTGGAAGATGTGGTCGCCAAGGTGATCCTGGAAAATCAAGATTTTTTTTAAGTCTTGATGATAATTTATTACGTCGATTTGGTGGCTCTAATATTCAGAATTTTATGCAAGATCAGTTGATTGATGATTCACCCTTAGAATCTAATTTATTAACAAAAAGTTTAGACTCAGCACAAAAACGGGTTGAAGAACAAGCATATGATGCTCGTAAATATTTATTTGATTATGATGATGTTTTAAATAAACAAAGAAATGTTGTTTATTACGAACGAAGACAAATTTTAGAAAGTAAATCGGTTCGAGATAAAATTTTGGCTTATGGTGAACAAGTTATTTTAGAGATTGGTACTGAATTAAGAAGTAAAAATTTAGAAAATAACCAGGCTCTTTCTTTATTAGAAAATTTATTTGGTACTAATTTAATTTTAAATTTGTTTTCAAAAATTGATTTAAACGTTATAAAACTTGATTCATTAGAATTAGAAACATATTTATTTCAAGAATTTTGGTTATGTTATGAATCAAAATCATTAGAATTAGAAGTTAGACAACCTGGGATTATCCGAGCATTAGAGCGAACGCTAATTTTAATTTATATTGATATTGCTTGGAAAGAACATTTACAAAAAATGTCCTTATTACGCGATGCTGTTGGTTGGCGAGGATATGGACAAAGAAATCCTTTATTCGAATATAAAGAAGAAGCTTATGATTTATTTCAAATAATTGGTCAGACAACCCGACATTTAGTAATTTATGATCTTATTCGATCATCGATGTTATAAAATCATTAAAATAAAAACAAATTCATTATGACAAAACGGACATTATCTAATAAAACTCGTGCTTCAATTTTAAAGTTATCAGGTTTTCGCGCTCGAATGGCTACAGCCCAAGGCCGCAAAACAATACGAAAACGTCGTCAAAAAGGTCGTAAAAAATTAACTATTCAACATTAATATAATTGTTATTAGAGTTAACTTAGTTTGTTTACTCTAATAATAAATAATTTTTTATTTAAAATTAATATAATAGTAATTTAAATTATTGATTTCTTAGGCTACTGTTTCATGAATTTTAATGACGAATTAACTCTTTTATTAAAAGCTCGTTATCCTATTATTTATATAAATACTATTGAAGAAGATCGTGTTGAATATGTAATTCGAAAAAATATTAAAACAAATTTGAATAGAAGTATTTATAGTTGGGACTTTGTTGATGGATATACAAATAACCCAAATAATGAAGGGTTTGCTAAAAGAAATCCTTTACAAGCACTTGAATTAGTTGAACGATTAACTTCTGAAACACCTGCATTATTTTTGTTAAAAGATTTTAATCGATTTTTAACTGATGTATCTATTTCTAGAAAATTAAAAAATATAAGTCGAATTTTAAAATTACAACCAAAAACTATTATTATTATTGGTTCAGAACTTAATATTCCGAGAGAATTACAAGATCTAGTAACGATTCTTAATTTTTATTTACCGATTGAAAGTGAGATTGAACAAGAATTAAATAGATTAATTACTTCATTAAATATTGAAATTGATCCTCAACTTTTAGAAAATCTAACACGCGTCTGTCAAGGATTATCTCTTGAACGAATTCGCCGGGTTTTATCTAAAATTATTGCTACTTATAAAACAATTGATGAAAATAGCATATCAATTTTATTAAGTGAAAAAAAACAAATTATTAGTCAAACAGAAATTCTAGAATATTGGTCAAGTGATGAGAATATTCAAAAAATTGGTGGTGTTGATACATTAAAAGATTGGCTAAAAAAACGAAAAACGGCATTTGGACTTCAAGCTTCAAATTATGGTTTACCAACACCACGTGGTTTATTATTAATTGGAATTCAAGGTACAGGAAAATCTTTAACTGCAAAAGCAGTTGCAACTGAATGGCAATTACCGTTATTAAAACTCGATGTCGGTAAACTTTTTGGGGGAATTGTTGGTGAATCCGAATCACGCCTTCGTCAAATGATTGAATTAGCAGAAACACTTTCTCCTTGTATTTTATGGATTGACGAAATTGATAAAGCATTTACAGTTAATGATAGTCGGAGTGATAGTGGGACTAGTAACCGGGTTTTAGCTACTTTTATTAGCTGGCTTTCGGAAAAAAACAAACCTGTGTTTGTTGTTGCAACTGCAAATAACGTAGAATTATTACCACTAGAAGTTATCCGAAAAGGTAGATTTGATGAAATTTTCTTTCTAGACTTACCAAACCGTCATGAGAGAGAACAAATTTTTAAAATTCATATGGAGGAATTCCGACCAAAAACGTGGGCAAATTTTGATTTTGTACAGTTAGCAAATTTGTCGGAATCATTTTCAGGTGCTGAAATTCGTCAAAGCATTATTGAAGGAATGTACCATGCATTTTATGAAGAGCGAGAATTTACAACGGAAGATATTTGTCATGCTTTAGAGGAATTAATCCCATTAGCACAATTAGAAAGTAATCAAACTTTAAAATTACAAAATTGGGCAGTATCAGGACGAATTCGATCAGCTTCTTCGAAAGATATTTATGTAACTTAAATTATTTAATGAAACAAAGTGTTTTTAGATCTGTAGCAGATCTGCGGTTTGCTATAGGCATTTTATTAATAATCGCTTGTTCTAGTATTATTGGAACAGTAATAGAACAAGACCAATCCATTGAGACTTATAAGTTAAATTATCCATTAACAAAACCAGTTTTAGGATTTTTATCATGGGATTTAATCTTGAAATTCGGTTTTGATCATGTCTATAAAACTTGGTGGTTTATTAGTTTTATTATTCTTTTTGGAACAAGTTTATTAACATGTACCGCTTTACAACAGATACCATCTTTAAAAATCGCTCGAAGATGTCAATTCTTCAGAACTAAGCAACAGTTTAGTCGGTTAAAAATCTCAAAAAAAATAAGACATTTGTCGTTAAGCCAACTTATATTTAAGATAAGACAAAAACAGTATTCAATATTTCAACAGAAAAATATTATTTATTGTTATAAAGGTTTAATTGGTCGAATTGCTCCATTAATTGTCCATTTTAGTATGATTTTAATTTTATTAGGATCTATTTGTGGAGCAGTTGGGGGGTTTAAAGCTCAAGAAATTGTACCTAAGACTGAAACTTTTCATATACAAAATATTTTAACTACAGGTCAGTTAACTTCAATTCCAAAAATATCAGCTCGTGTAAATGACTTTTGGATTACATATACAAAACAAAGAACAATAAGTCAATTTTATTCTGATCTTTCAATCCTGGATTCTGAAGGAAATGAAATTCAACAAAAAACCATATTTGTTAATTCACCTGTACAATATAAAGGAATTACTTATTACCAAACAGATTGGAATTTAATTGGTTTAAGAATCAAAGATCGAAGTTTATCAGTATTACAATATCCATTAACTAGTATTTTAAATGATCGTGATAAAATTTGGCTATCTTGGATACCAATCAACGCAGAATTAGATGATGGATTTACACTTTTAATAAATAATTTGCAAGGATATTGTTCTATTTATAACAAATTTGGAAAATTTATGGGTAATCTTGAACTTAATGAGAGTACTCAAATTACTTCATTTTTAACTTTACTTGATGTAATAAGTTCAACTGGATTACAAATTAAAGCCGACCCAGGTATTCCGATTATTTATTCAGGTTTTGCATTTTTGATGATAAGTACATTAATTAGTTATATAACGTATTCACAAATCTGGATTGTTAAAGATGTTGAAGAGATTTATATTGGTGGTAATACAACACGTGCAACATTCGATTTTGAATTAGAATTTTTTCAATTAATTAAAAAGTAAATTATTAAAACTAATTTATATTTCTCTAGTCTTTATTTAATATTTGTCTTATAATTAAAACTAACAAGTTTTTGACTTGGGAAGAATTAAAATTATAAAAATGTTATTATGACAGCAACTTTAGAAAGACGCGAAGGCGTTTCAATTTGGGAGCGCTTTTGCGCTTGGATTACAAGTACTGAAAACCGTTTATACATCGGTTGGTTCGGTTGTTTAATGTTCCCTACATTATTAACAGCTACTTCTTGTTACATCATCGCATTCATCGCAGCTCCTCCAGTAGATATCGATGGTATCCGTGAGCCTGTTGCAGGTTCTTTATTATACGGAAACAACATCATCAGTGGTGCAGTTATTCCTAGTTCAAACGCTATTGGTATGCACTTCTACCCAATTTGGGAAGCAGCTTCAATCGATGAGTGGTTATACAACGGTGGTCCTTACCAATTAATCGTTT
>Ga0209194_1000324_pt1 | contig 40477 bp, 71 predicted proteins | sample COGITO_mtgs_1004_FD_184787 | JGI IMG/M metagenome (GOLD analysis project Ga0209194, IMG submission 184787) | Pelagic marine microbial communities from North Sea - COGITO_mtgs_100413 (SPAdes) (version 2) | ecosystem: Environmental > Aquatic > Marine > Epipelagic ... | reverse complement strand
TTGACCTGTATAGGATATTGTTCCCAGTGTTGCGGGTACTGTTATCGCACCCCCCGTATCAGCTGCAATCCACCAAGAGCCTGTTGCGTTAATATTATCAGTTTCTATTTTGGCTTGATTTTCATAAATGGGAGTATTTGAAAATGCTATGCTACTAACTGTGATGGTTGTACCTTCAAACAAAGATACAAAGCTAGACCATGTTTGCCCTACTGTCCCTCCGTTATAGCTAAAATACTCAACACCATCCCTGTAAATCTTAACTACGCCATCTTGATTGGTTAAGTGATAAACAGCCATACCAGCTGTTGTACTAAACGCTGTGGTATAACCGTTGGAAATAGTTCTGTCTCCGTTATCATACCTAGATTTAGCTTGGTCGTTTGAGTCCTTGCGCTGGAAGTAAGCATTACCAGAATCTATTATTTGACTATTGTTAGCATGAGAAGAAAAGTCAGCTATAAAACTTAAAGTATAACTTTTTGTGCTTGCAGGTATTAAACTATCTGCATCTGAAGAATACAAATTACTTGATGCTGGAAGTGTTACGCCTTTACCTGTTGTGGTATCTACCCCCTGTGTTACAGAGCCTTGGTATATCCAGCTAGTATTCCCTACACTGTCTATCGGATTTCCAGTGGTTTCTTCAAGCTCTAAGTTGAATACCTTATCTTGGTGAACTGCCTCGCTTCCATACGGATCGGATGCTAACGGCTGCGAGGCTGTGGCATTATTGCCCCATACCCCTACTATTACGTCCACTGCTACATTGATTAGCCTTGTTTTAACTAAGCTATCATTTATTACATGTATAGGAAGTTGGTTTGTACCATCATGTAGCCTCAAATCGCCTAAGTCAGCTCTTAAACTACCCGTGAACGGGGCTAGTGCTTGCGAGTTAATTTCCAGTATTGTAGCGCCAGAAGTAGCTCCACCTAAGCTTGGTACTTTTAGTGTGCCTAGTAGAGTAAAGCCCTCAGTTGATAGGCTCATTAAGCTAACTCAACACCTAAAGTCAAAGGACTAATCAACCTCAACTCACGAATCAACGAGTTACTAGCTGGAATCATCCCGCTTGAGTATGTGCTTTGCTTATACAGAACGCTCACACTTGCAACATCATGCCACTCTGTTAAATCCTCGGCTGTATCACCAAAGCGTTGTTGAATATTTAGCTTGGTTACCTTGCGAGGTGCTGTGGTGATTGTTAACAATACTTTATGCTGTCCAGTATTAGCTGGTAGAGTGATTGTCTCACCTACGTCTTTTGCTTCATCGAAGTCTAGCTGTGTAGCATCTGCGTGTGGGTAACTTGATGTAAGCGCTAATGATAACAAAGACGCCTTCTGCGCTTCTGTCATTATTCCTGCTGCAACCATAGTATTAGCTGCTGTCAGATTGCCTTGGCCTTCTGCTGTTGCAGTATCCAAACCAAAGAAACTAGACGCATCACTAGCAGTAACGATTACTGCATCAGCTAAAGCGAATAATGGGTTAGCAATATCAGCTTGAATCTGTCTAAGTGTTACCCAGATACCATTGTTAACAAAAAAGCCTCTAGCTTGGCCTGAGCCAATTTGCTTTTTGTCTGTGATTAGCTCGTATGCTTGTGCTTCTGCGAGTGTATTAAAATCTGATAACTGCATTTTATTAGCCTAATTATTACAATTATCAGATTATACCATTAGCGAAGCCTCATTTCACTAGATAGAATGCCAGCATGGCCACGGCTAGTTCTGTCCAAATCATCAACGATGTTTATTTCCATATCTGCGTAGTGTTTTTGTACGATTAACTGAGCCACTTTATCACCTGTTTTTATTTCAACCGGATCAAGCCCAGTGTTTAATAATGACACATGTATTTCTCCGCGATAATCACTGTCTACAACACCCGCTAATATATCAATGCCCATTTTAGACGCTAGCTTGCTGCGAGGCCATATCAAGCCAACATACCCACGAGGCATTGAAGCCAAGCTTAACAAGTTTTGTTTTGGCTTTTCCTGTGTCTGTACGCCATGTTTTTAAGCGTTCCATATTTGATATCTAGTAACCTGCCAATGTCAGCTAATGATTTTGATTTATCGCCATTATCAAGAGCTGTGATCATATCAAGCGCCTGTTGATTCTTCTTTGTTCTGATTGACTTGCGCTCGGGCTTTATAGATTCATACCTTACTTTCCACTTGCTTTTTGCTTTAATCTCTCGCTGTAATCTCGCTTCAAGCTGTTCAACCTGCTTCTTTAGCGCTTTTATTTCGCCTTTATCTTCCAGGTAATCGTCAAGCCCTATACCTGGGTAATGATCGCCTTCATTGCCATTTTGCATAATAGCTTCAATTCTTGTTTCATCACTGGGCCAGTCTTTAGTTTGTGGGTATTTCATTTAGACCCCAAAAAGCCGAAGTATGCAGCACTGCGAGTGTCTTCATTGCTTCTGCCTGTCCAGCCTGTTACACGTTCAAACTCTGTCTTGCTTGCTTGGGTTTTCCATTTGCTAGATACTTTATGCAGCACAACTTTAATTTTAAAGTGTTCACATATACGCTCTATTTCTTGTTGTGCGTGTTTGCATTTACCAACAGATTCTGAGTATTTAGCTTTTACCTTCGCATTAGGTAAGCTTTTCCAGCCAAAAGAGCTGCACCGATTACCGTTTAAATTCTCAAGGTGAACAGACCCTATACTTTGACGCCACTCTTCACAGAATAGATAGAATTGAATAGTTGTGAAGTTGTGTAATGCTCCTAGTTTGCCGTTTTCATATAGTGCTATTCCGTTTTTAACTGAGTCCGGATCAATTCCTATTATTAGTTTATTCAAACTATATCCTCCTGCTCACAGATTGCCCTAGCCATATCTATAAACTCCTGCTCTAGCTCGTATTTTCCATAACCAAAATCAATACCGATATGGGCGACAGCTTTTATTATTGATAGCATTCTTGTTCTTTCTGGATCGATATTTCCTTGGTCTATTATTACTTTATCCATGTCACCCCCTAACTATTGCGTTGATTATGTCTTGGCTGAATGGTATTTCATAACCGTCTGATTTCATTGTTGTAATCATGTCATCAAATACAAAATCATCACCAGCAAAGTGTTCTCTAAAGGCTGCTGGTCTTAGTGTTTTGTTGTACTTATGATCGCACATAACATTATGCAATTCATAAGGTATTGGCATTATTGCCAGCTCTCCAACCTTGACAGACACAAGATTAATTTTTCTTTTAGCTTGAGCGCCTAGAATATGGTCTAACTCAAATCTTGATGTGTCTGAGTACTCACCAAACCAAACATCAAGCCAATCTGTGTTATTCGCAAAATCTGCCACTATCCCGCGCCATTTCAATTCTAATGCTGTTGGGTTCTTTCCTTTGCTAATCATGCCTATACACCTTATTGTTCTTTGTTAGGCCATTCTAAAGATATTCCTAACTTGGTTGCTGTGTGACGGTTTAACGTCTCGTATATTTCTGGATAATCTTTAGTGCTAACCCTTGCCGTTGACGTTTCTTTTTTTAAAGCCTCTTGAATTGGCCTCCACATGAAATCTTTAACTCTTTCCATTGTCCAATTGCATTCAGTTTCTTTCCTGTTAACTATGATCACAAATCCAAATCCAGCGTCATTCATAGCCTCAGCTAGTAGGCCGCAATAGACATGCAATGCTTTATTTTGCAATCCTGTCCTTTGCTTATCGTAGTTAGGTGTTATCTGTAGCCACTTACGATCATTAAACTCTTTAGTTAAAAAATCCTTAGCCGCTTGCAGCGTAGCTTCTGAGTTAATTGTAAATGGCTGTTGTTTCATTCACCTTGCTCCTTTAGTTCCTCGTAACGTTTAACCCAGTAAGCAGCATAAGCAGCAGCATAAGCAGCAGCATAAGCAGCATTAGCAGCATCAGCAGCAGCATAATAAGCAACATCAGCAGCAGCATCAGCAGCAGCATCAGCAGCAGCACGAGCAGCAGCACTAGTAGCAGCATCAGCAGCAGCATTATAAGCAGCATTAGCAGCACGAGCAGCAGCATCAGCAGCATCAGCAGCATAATAAGCAGCATTAGCAGCATTAGCAGCAGCATAATAAGCAGCATCAGCAGCAGCATCAGCAGCATAAGCAGCAGCAACATTACGGTTATCGTCTAATTCTTGTTGTGTAACTGAATCATTATCAGCTAACCACTTCTTTACTAGTTCAATATGTTTGTTCATTCGCCTTGCTCCTTTTTTATAACGCCTGTCTCATTTAGTAATAACGTTTTCCATCCCATACCACTTTGTACAGATACTTGTAGTCGCCGTTCATCGGATAAGTGGTGCTTATTTATAAAGCAGTAAAACACGCCAATCTCCCCTGCGTATTTTCCTCTGAGGATAACAACTTTGTCACCTTCTTTGTATTTAGTCATTCGCCTTGCTCTTTAGCTTGGTTGAGTAGGTGCATGATATAGTTTTCAGAGCAATTTATATCCGTTTGGTTTATGATTTCGGTAACACCTTGAATGTGTTTGATATAATCACTAATACCCTTAGCTTGTTGGGTTAGGTCACGAGCAACACGCTCTTCCTCAAGCTCTGCAATGCGTTCACTAAGTGCGCTCACTGTTTTTTCGACCTTATAAGCTGAGTAGACTTCTTGATACCCGTCAAAGTCCTCGATTGACTGCGGCGCTCCTAATCTTGGTATGTCTATCATTCGCCTTGCTCCTTTAATTCCTCGTAACGGTTAACCCAGTATTTAGCATCAGCAGCAGCATCAGCAGCAGCATCAGCAGCAGCATCAGCAGCATAATAAGCAGCATAAGCAGCATAATCAGCAGCATTAGCAGCATTAGCAGCACGAGCAGTACGAGCAGCAGCATCAGCAGCAGCATCAGCAGCAGCACGGTTATCTTCTAACTCTTGTTGTGTAACTGATTCAGAGTCAGCTAGCCATTTTTTTACTAGTTCTATGTGTTTGTTCATTCGCCTTGCTCCTTTAGTGGCTGTAACTTAAAGAAGGTAACTTTCCTACATTGCTCGCCAAGTTCATCTAATTCAGCCTTAGCTGTTACCAATTCTGCTTTAAGTTGCTCGATTTCTTTAATATCTGCTAGTGAGCGAGTGTGGCAAAGGTCAGCATGTGCATAATCCCAATCTCTCCCACCATCGTAATCTTCCATAGTCATATATCCGCTTTTGCCGGCTGACAAGTAAAACCCATTATTATCAACATGAGTCGCACCCTCTGGCGCATTGTCTATAATCTCTTGGTTAGTCATTAGCCTTGCTCCTTTAGTTTTTTGGCATAAATAAGCGCCCTATTTTTAGCTACGGATTCATCGTACTGGCTCCCCAAAGCCCACTTACAAGCAGACACATACCCCTTAACCACGCCTTTCGCCTGTTGCTCAAGGTCGCGTATTGCTAAATCTTCATATGAAACACACCTTGTTTGCGTGACTGTTTCATATGCTGTATTAAGCTCAGCATTCTTCTTTCTAAGCTCGACAAGTTCCTTAATGTCTGTGAGTGAATGGTAATCTTCCATGCTTTCGCTATCTACCTTCTGAAATGAATAAATGTAATCTTGACTAGTGGGGCAAAAGTGATGCCACTCAAAAAGACCACCTTTCAATCTCCAGTACTCAAAATCTCCGCTAGATTCAATTTCAACATGCGTCGCACCCTCTGGCGCATTCTCAAGTATCAATTCATTTGCTGTTTTGCTGTCGTGTTTAGTCATTGGGTAACTCCTCTGTCATTTCTGCATCTAGCAGTTTTTTTGCCTCTTCCAGTCTATCTATAGCAATATCAATAGACTTGGTATTATCAAAAACTAAATATACTTTTTCGTGATTCGGCATATTGTTTACTACTTTAGCGTGGTCTCCTTTATACACCCCAAAAGGTTTATCCATTAATTTATCTCGGACAATCTGTATTCCTGCTAAGTCACCATCCCACCCGACAGTTGATATTCTAGTTTTACCATCTCCAAAACTAGCAACTTTCGATTCGACTTTATCTATTCCAAATATTTGATTGCTTATTCCGTATTCAATTTTCATCACTTCACCTTCCTGTTATCAATCCACGCGTCAAGTTCTTTTGTTCTAGCTAATAGCATTTCTTCAAGCTCTGCAATGCGCTTAATGTCTGCTAGTGAGCGGGTAGTAGTAGCTCTTGTTGCCTCAAATCTTTTAGTTTCATCATGCCATAAATTCCATCGCCAACGTGCATTAAAAGCAAAGTAATCATTTTCTTCATCAACATGCGTCGCACCCTCTGGCGCATTGTCTATAATCTCTTGGTTAGTCATTCGCCTTGCTCCTTTAGTTCCTCGTAACGGTTAACCCAGTATTTAGCATCAGCAGCAGCATCAGCAGCAGCATCAGCAGCATAATAAGCAGCATTAGCAGCATAATCAGCAGCATAAGCAGCATTAGCAGCATCAGCAGCATCACGATTATCGTCTAACTCTTGCTGCGTAACTGACGTAGGGTCAACTAACCACTTCTTTACTAGTTCTATGTGTTTATTCATTCGCCTTGCTCCTACGCTTGATTTTTACTATGACGATAACGCAAGCCTACTAAGCTTATTTCACGTCTATGTAGCATTGACGCTATTGCACCGGCGGGACGGTCAAAGTGTTTCGCTAGGTCTTTTAATCTATAACCAAGGTATAAAACCAAGTCGATTAACTCAACTATGCGCTTATCCCACCATTCTTTTTTTGTTTGTATGCTTGGGTTTGGATTCATTTCTTTAACGCCTTTACATTAGTAATAATTGTTTTTAACTGACCTTGTTGCTTTAGCCATAATACTGAGTGAATAACCATGTCTATGCGCTCAGGGTAGTTGTTTGACCAATCGTATATTGTACGGTCTGGCACTGGATTATTTGCCTTTAGAATGCCAGGCGTAATACCAGCCGCTTTGCATTTGTCTTTTAATGTCATTTCCTAACCCCTTCCGATTCAATTAACCCTAATATTAGCGCGATTACCGCATTAATCAAGGTTTATTTTCAATCTTTTTAACTGAGCCATCAAACCACCAAGGTTTATCCTTCCTCAAATCCTTCTCCACCTGGTCTTTGTTTCGCTTATCCATGCTTATAGCGGTTATTAGCCCGCGGTCAGTCTTTATTTGGTATAAGGGCATTAGCCGAATCTATCTTTTGTTTCAGCTTCTACATATTCAGTATCGACACATTGAAAGCGTTGATAGTCTAATTGGTTTTCTAGCATCTTCACGCCAGTTTCGCCAAACCTTACCTTGTTGAATATCTCGCAAGTTAGCATTCCTTTGTGCGGTTTAAGGTCTTCACTCGGTGTGTGTAAGAACATTAAAACGTCTGAATCATTCTCAATGGCTCCTGTTTCGCGTAAGTCTGATGCGTTTGGAAAGCCTGTTGAATTTTTCTTTAACTGAGCTATTACAATTACAGATGAGCCTAATTCCATCGCTAGATCTTTTAACCTGTTGCTTGCGTTGGTTAATTCTGAGTACATGTTGTTGCTGTCGATTTTTAAGCGCTGTATGTAATCAACTACAATTAAATCTAGTTCGTTATACTTCGCTTTTAGCTGCCTAGCTTTGCGCTCAATATCGCTTATAGATAATCCTGAACTATCATCAATGTGAAGCTTTGATTTTTTAACCACTTCAATTGCATTTGCTGCACATGACCATTGATAATCGTTTAGCTCTGCTGATTTAATTGCAGAAAATGGTACATTACCAATATCACTGACTAGTTTCATCATTCCTTTTTGCCGCTTCATTTCCATACTGAAGAACAATGAACGCCTGCCCATTTTTGTATAGTGCGCGAGTATATTCATAGCTCTGGTAGTTTTACCGCTTCCAGACCTGCCAGCAATCGCCAGATAGTCACCAGTATGTAAGCCACCTGTTGCATCATCTAGGTGCTTATCTCCAGTACACAGCCCACTCATGCCTCCGTCTGTTTTACCTAACCTTTCCAATTCATCAATAAACGCACTACAAAGCTCTGGAGCGTCTGCAATTTCATTCTCACCCCTTTCTACGAATAAAGGCTCGATATCGCTGTACAGTTTCTCACGGGTTTTTTTATAGCCACTCTTAGCATAAACCTGATCTAATGCTTTGTGGCAGGCTTCAATTATCTTTCTTCCGTTCCATTCCATGACAACCATTTCGCAGTAAGTCATAACGTTTGCAGATGTTGGTGTATTTCTGGCTAGTTCGCCAATGTATGCCATGCCTCCCGCATCGTCTAAAGTACCAAGTGATTCTAATAAGTCACAAATTGTTAATAGGTCGATAGGCTTTTTGTTTTCTAGCAGGATCTTAATTGCTTTGTATATTTCACGATGAGATAAAACATAAAAGTGATCGTGATTTATAATTTCAACAACTGAGTAATGACAATCTGAATTTATAATCATCGAGCCTAAAACGGATTGTTCAGCAGCTAGTGAATGTGGTGGTATTTTTAATATTTGATTATTCATCGCGCCACTGAGCCTCCGTTAAGAACCTAGCCAACTGCATGTTTTCAAATCTTCCACGATCAGCATTGTGGGCTTCTTTGCAAAATGCAGCCATTGCGTTTACTTCAGCTTTGAATTTTTCAGTGGTATGAGTCATGAAGTATTTTTTATTAAATAAAGGCTTCCAACGTTTTTCAAGGTTGAAGGATTTTGGAGATGTGTCGACTTTACCTATGGCCTTTTTAACTGGCTTCCATGATGTAGACCAAAACCATTCAAAAGCTTTTTCAACCACGTTAGATTGGTCGTTAGACCTATCATTAGTATCTGACTGGTTCAATGACTGATTAACTGACTGATTATGCACCCCGTTTTCGGGATCATCCAAAGTACCGTTTTCGGGATCGTCTATCATACCGTTTTCGGGATCATCCCAATTTCGGATTGACTGAATAATTATTTTTAAAACTCTAACTCTTTGAGACTGCCCAACACGCTTGCCAGTGTCTTGAACTAGCCCAAAATTAATAAGTTTTGTGATGTTTAATTGAACTGTTTTTTTGTTTAATGCTGTGTCTTTAGATATTCGCTCTATTGATGGGTAACATCTATGCCCATCGTTATCAGCTCGATCAGCTAATGATAAAAGCGTAAGTTTTAAAGTAGCTGGTTTGAGATTCATATCCCATACAGCTTGGGTGCAGTCTCTACTCATTATTGTATACCTTTTTAGTGTAAATCCAGCCTACTGAACGCCTCCGCTAAAGAGGATGCCCGATAGTTTTAGCGTCTATCGGGCGGATTCACTAGGTATTTGCAGCCTGGCGACTACCCGTTAATTATACTATAGCCTTGTTTATTGGCAAGGGGCTTTTTGTTTGGTTACTCGTCAAACTTCAAAACATCAGGCTCGTGTAGTGCTAGCCAAGCTATACAGATTTGATTGAACTGTTCAATGCTAAATACATCTTCAGATCCAAACACATCAACACATACCATATTGCGTTCAGCGGATATTGATAAGTCACCCGATTTTACACCGCATGGTTTCCCGTTCTCATCTGTTATATAGCTTAGAAAATCAGGTTTTTTAAATTCTATTACGTTATCCACAATCCTCTCCTCTTTAATTTAAAGCTAAATACACATTAACAACTACCAGTGCAAATATAGCTATTGTGTAAAGTGCTTTGTGTGTTTGTATCTGGCCCTGGGTTCGTGTTGGTTTCATAATCCTCTCCTGTTTATACTGTTAGTTTTGTTAATCTAAAATAGTCTTATCTGCCTGCTTTCTTCATCTGATTTTTCATTTTTTACAACATGATACCAGTGGCTAACGTGAGGCTGAAATCCTAGAGCGTATAAAGGCAAATCATTATTTAATATCGCCATAGCTATTGCCTTGTAGCTAGGAACTCGCATTGACTTCATTAATCCGGTTGGTACCTCGTCTGGGATTCCGTCAGGATAACAGCGATCCTCCCATACTTGCTCGTAACTTTTTACTCTCGATATACATGTTCTCCCATGATGATATTGCTCTGATTGCTTCCTTATTTGCCAAATATTGTTGCTCATAATTTAAGTTCTTCCAAGCTTGTCTTGTTATATCTTCAGGAATGCCCAAGGCCAACGCAACAGCGGCATGACCAATCCACGCTTTTCTGTTCATATAATAATCAGTTAATGCGTTTTCGCAACTAACAGGCCATTCATTTACAACTTTAGTCATATAGAAACCGTATAACTTGTGGCTTCCAGTGAAATCAATAGCGATTAATGTTGATCTCTTTCTGTCAGAGACAGTGCCCCACATATTGTGCGGCACCTCCTCCCATTTATAATATGGGTGCCAAACCCTTTTAAACTTCCTCATCGTTCTCTATCGACCACGATTCAGAGAAGTCTTTATTTTGAAATAGTGATGCCAAACCGGTTATCTGCTTAAGCCTTAGCAGCTCATCTGCACTCATCCCTATGTGCTGGCATATCCATCTATCGCCTTTACCCATCTCGACAAGCTCAGAAACTATCGTGCTCATCAGCTCTATGTTGTGCGATCCTCTAGCCCTGTTATGCCTAATCGTTGATGCCATCCTATCGTGCATTTCTTTGTCAAGAACAACACAAGGCAACACACCGCCTTCACGCTCTAAAATTCGCTTTGAGTTTTTAAGCGTTAAGAACCTATGGAATCCATCTATAACAACATATTTATCATTCTCCTTGTCATAAACAGTTACTACTGGCTGTGTATACCCATCCTCCCAAATTGAAGTTTCTAGCAATGCCATTTCTGGAGGCGCAACGCTGTTTGGGTTGTAATCGTTCGCTGTTACTTTTTCAATTGGCACTGGTATAACGTTATACACTGGTGATTTATAAGTCATATTAATTACTCCCATCAGTTGAGTATGAACCATCTTCTCTGTGCGTCTCTCTTGCAATTAGCGGAGGATTCCAAGAACATAGTAGCGTGGTTTCTTCCATAGCTTGAAAATAATGCGGATCGTTTTTATCAAGAATATAGGTGTCGCCTTCTCTTATCCAATGCTCATGCCCAGTCTTTGCGCATGTCAGTATTGCCAAGCCCTTTATGCAATAGCATGCCTCAAGGTGGTTTTTATAATGCTGAAACACTTTGCCAGCTTCTGGCATTATTGTTGTTCTTGTTAGTCCAAAGCCCATGCCATCCTTTTTCAATATAATTCGCTTGCTTACACCAGCGTGAAAATCAACTACTCTATCTTTCTCTAAATTAGCATGATTAACTATTTTCATTTTTTATCTCCAAGTACTTTGTATTTTTCCATTATGGCGCGTTGCCTTTTTGCTTGTGTGTGAGTTGGCTGTAATCCCATATACTTGCACGTGTGGTCATTCTTTAAGATTGTTATTGCAAATCTTTTCCAGCTTGTAACGTTGCTGTTGTTTTTCTTCATCCCGTCAACATGGTCAGGCGGAACAGGTATTCTAACTCTTAGCAGGCTTTTAGACCCGTGAGGGGTTAGCCCGTTTATGTTAAACCTGACCCCATTTTTTGAAAGTTCACTTATTGTTTCATTATCTAGGCCGCGCCCCACTCTTGCCCAATATTTTATAGATTGAACGAAGCGAATTTTAAAATTTTCAGCAGACTCTTTAGGTAATGTCTCAAGAAGAAACTTAACAAAAGACTTCCACGTATGACCTTTAGGTAGGCTTACACTCTTGTAATCTAACTGTTTTCCATATGTTGCTACAAAATTTGCACCTTGAACCCTAGCGCAAAGTCTAGCCCATATATGCGGGTTTATAACTCGGTACAAACTTAAACTTCCTTTTGCTTCACTCATAAACGGTGATGCAACCCTCATTGAATGAAGTGGTATTCCTGCTTTGTAAAAAATGTCGTAAAGCTCATTGTAGTTCCATTCAAACTTGTCATTAGCTATCCAAACATCCTCTGTTTTCCAATCGTAAACAGGATAAACATTGTAAGTGTGTTCGGTATTCTTTTTTGTCCACGGCTTACCGTCGACCATTTGTTTTCTTTCGTTCATTATCGCTCTGAAGCGGTTTAGGCTTTCCTGGGTTCTAATCCCTATCATATTCGCGCAAGACTTGCCTTGACTGTACCATTCAGCGAACATATCCCAAAAATGGTCATACTGCATATCTTCTTCAAACAAATCACCAAATGGATGGTTATCTATATTCACAATATAATCATCTTCAAACATCGGCCTTATCCATCTATGCTTGTCTCTTTCGCCCCAACACTGCCAATCCATGTGATACGCGGAAACTGTGCAAGGTAATGTTATTGGTAGACAGCACCAATATATATCTAAAACGTCGCGGTTATCTCTCATCATTTCGTGCATAAACTTGATCGATTCATCATAGTTAGCTTCGTTATCCATTATCTGAATGCCAAGCTTTCTCCCGTTTATTACGTCTGGATTTTCTTTCATGTACTTAATCGCTAAATTAAGCATTACACCAGAATCCTTTCCGCCAGAAAAAGAAAGATAAACCCTTTCAAAATTCCTCCAAGTAAAGTCGATACGCTCATAGGCAGCATCAAAAACATTTTTATTTTTATCCCACACCCTTTTCATACATCACCTCTATTAAGTTGTTTATAAGCCTTCTGGTATGCCGTTAATTTCATGCAGCATAGCTTTGATATATTCCTGCGCTGCTTCAACGTCTAAGTCACAGTTAACAATACATTCATATGCGTCATCTAGTGTTAATTCGAATTTCATAACCTACCCCATTTTATTAATTAATATAAAATCCATTCAACAAATATATTCGCCTTCGTCTGCCTTATGCGTGTATAACCGTCTTGGTTTTTATGTTGCATGTAAGTTCTAGTTGGTGCGCTGCCTACCCTTTCTTTTACGGTTCTCATGTAGTCGTATAAGTCCATTAGTAGCACCGGTTTTATTTCAAATTCATCATGTGGAAGTTTTAAACTAATTGTTTTCACTTTGCATTACCTCCTGCGTTGAACTCTGCTTATCTAAATATGCAGTGCCAAAATAACCAGCAGAGAGAATAATAATTAATAATACAACTCTAATTTGTCCGATGTGCTTCGCTATCCATAGGCCGGTCAATGATTTTCTGCCGCCTCTTCGTCTGTACATGTAATGCTCTTGCTTGTGGTTCATTGTGTTAGCCTTTAGTTGTTGCATTCTTTCTTATGCGCGGTTCGTATCATCTCGCTTACTATATCTTTGCGAGTCTTAACTAAGCTTTTGTTTGCTTTCCTGGTATCTACCAATTCAGCAAGTAAATTCATTTCGTAATTGTCTAACTTTACCATTTTTGTGCCTTTAATTAGTTAACTTGAGCTAACTATAATAGTTAATTTAAAATAAATCAATTAAATACTTGTAATTAATTTTAAGCTGGTCTAAAGTTTGGTTATCGAAATCGCAGAGGGTAAAATTATGAATAAAGTAACAGATTACAACCACGCACATTCAATCAATCCTGATTCTGAGGAGCGCCCAAAAGAAGCGGTTATTGCCGCATATCGTGAAGTGTTCTTCGAGCTTGAAGTGGTAACAGTTGGCGGTATTGAAATAACACTAAATGACGTCTTAGCAGAAATATCCTTGAATGAATCAAATCAGCTTTTTACATTATCAATGCGCGGCGAGTCTGAAAAAGTAACTGAGCTAACTATTGAAATATTAACTAAACATGCTGAGAGTTTAATTATTGATGCTCTTGCAAGTAACTAGGGGAAGGTTATGAAAATACATGCTAGTGGTAAAGTTTTAATTGAAGGTAATGGTGCGGAGGCAATTATTAATGCAGAGATTTCGAGGCCAGATCTTTTGATTGACGAAATCATCAACGAAAAAGGCATTGGCTATGTTCTTAATGCAATCGGTAGCGTTGCAATTTTGGAATATTTAACGAGTAAGGGGTGATTTATGAGTAATTTAGCGTTTTGGGATGAAGTCGAAACAACAGACCCAAAGTATACTAAACCTGCAAAAGTAGGCGGGCAGCAAAGAACATCTGTTGATGCGCAGTACAAAAAGAAAATGATAACCAAGGCTTTTGGCATGTACGGATTGGGATGGGGTGTTATAGCAGGCAGTGAGATATACGAGAGAGTTCACTTTGAAGGAAGTACTTGTATATTGAATTATCAAGCAACCGCATTTTATAACTATGGTGGTGAAAAAGCTGAGTTTCCTATCGCGTCACAAATTAAAGAGGCTTATATAACAAATGGTGGTAAAGGTTATTTGAAAGTTGATGATGAAGCCGTAAAGAAGGTAAGGACTGACGCGCTAACAAAGGCATTTACTGACTTAGGGTTTTGCGCTGATATACATATGGGTAAATTTGACGATCAGGATTATGTTCACGGCGCTGAAATGTCAGCAAGACTAAAAGAATCTGAAGAAAAAGAAGAGAAACAACGCGAACAACACAAAAAGATAGGCGAATGGCTAGTCAAAGAAGTTGAGTCAGCAAAGGCTATAAGTAACATTGCAGGATTTGAAAAGGCAATATTGAGAATTAAGCAGAAGGCTATAACGCGCTGCCAATTTGGTGGGTTTGCTAGCAAGGGTTTTGAGACTAAATTAGATAAAGCAATCGAGGACAGAAAAAATGAAAAATGAAATAGTTATATTTAAGGATTTAACAACTGAAGAAAAACTTCAGGAAATTGAAAAGCAGTCTGAGAAATACAAAGGGCTTATTGTTGATATGAACAAGCCAGCAGAGCGCAAAAATGTTAAGGATAGCGCTTCACTAATTAACGGTATACTGAAAACTATTGATAGAGCAAGAATTGATAAAGCTAAAGATTTTAAATCACAGGTAGAAGCTGAAGCGGAATTAATTAGAGCTAGACTTGAAAACGCAAATAAGCCACTAACAGCTTTAATTGACGCTCACGCAGAAGAGCAAAGAATAATACGCGAAGCTGAAAAGCAAAGGCAGGAAAGTATTGATCAAGCATTTGCTAAGTTAACAGACTCAGCTATGGAAGCTATCGGACAAACATCAACTGTAATCGAGACTATTATTGATGAAATACAAGACTACAGTTTTGACCCTCTTGTGTTTCAAGATAGAACAGAAGATGCCGTAAAAAAACAGCTTGAATTATTAGATAAACTAAACAATATGCTGAATGGTGCAATCGCACAAGAAGAAACCGAGACTAAGCTTGCCAAGCTTGCAGAAATGGAAGCGGCTCAGAAAAAAGCAGATGAAGAGACAGAGCAAGCTATTCGTGATGAAGGTATAAGAGCAAAAGCGCAAGCTGAAGCTCATCAGCGTAATGCAGAATTACTTGACCAGGCAAATAGACGCGAAGAGCAAGCCAAGCTAGACGCAGAGAAAGCCGCTAAACAAGCTGAGTTTGACAAGTTAGCAGCCATCGAACAAGCCAAGAAAGACGCAGTAGCAGAGCAGCATAGAATTGCTGAAGTTGAAGCTGAGAGATTGCGCAAGCTAGAAGCCAACAAAAAGCACGCTGGTGCTGTTAGAGGCGAAATAAAAACCCACTTAATGCAAGAGTGCGGAATTGATGAAAAAACCGCTATAAGTGTCGTTAAGGCGTTACTTAAAACTGAACGTGTAACAATTAACTATTAAACAAGGTAGGGCAAACAATGAACAATTGGAATATTACAGGTAATTTAGGAAAGGATTGCAGGACTGCGCAAGTGGGGCAGCATGCTGTCTGCAACTTCGCATTAGCGGTTAAATCTGGGTTTGGCGATAGACAACAAACGCTATGGGTTGATTGTGCGCTATGGGGCAAGCAAGCAGAATCTAAGCTAGTTCAATACCTGGTTAAAGGTCAGCAAGTGGCGCTGAGTGGTGAAGTTGGAACAAAAGAGCATGAAGGAAAGGTTTATCTAACTCTGAAGGTTTCATCAATTGATTTGATTGGTAGTGCTGGAAGCAATCAACAAGCGCCACAACAGCAGCAAAACAACCCGACATACCAGAAGCCGCAACAGCAGCAAGCGCCAGCACAATCCGAGCCAATGGTTAAGCCTGACTTTGATTTTGACGACGATGTCCCATTTGCGCCAATCGGTTTGCAGTATCGCGCAATATTAAACTGCATGTAGGAGCTAAACCATGACACATATGCAACAATTACCAGTAGAGGAAATCGCAAAGAGAATATTAAAAATTCGCAATCAAAGCGACACACCAAGAGATAAAGAACGTAGAGCTATGGAACACAAAATGAGTAAAGCTCGTGAGATCGAAATAATCAAAGAGAATAAGGCTATCTACGATGAACTTATTGGTTAATTTAATAAGTATCTTAAATATTTATGCTGTATTACTTGCGTTATTCGCATTCTTTGTTATGCTCTATGTTCTCGCTATTACTATTAATGACATAGAGCGGTTCTTTAAACTTAAATAGAGGTTACTATGAATATAAATGATTTAACAATTGGGCAGGCGAAAGAATTATCTGGATTATTTAACTTAAATAGCAATAATCATGAGTCTCCGTTTAAAGTCGGGAAGGCTTACATGTTTAGAACGGTTACACATATACATGTTGGTATTGTAGAAGAAGTCCACGGGGATCTTGTTAGCACTTCAAGCGGTTCATGGGTTGCTGACACTGGGCTTTTTACTGAATTTCTTGAAACTGGCAAGGTTTCCGAAGTTGAGATGTTTTCTGGACGTTCTGGTGTAAATATAGGGGCGTTAGTTGATTGGGCGGAATGGGAAAACGAACTGTACAGGGAAAGAAAATGAACGCAGCAATAATGTCTTGGTCTGGGTCTAAGTCTAGGTCTGGGTCTTGGTCTGGGTCTAAGTCTAGGTCTGGGTCTTGGTCTAGGTCTGGGTCTAGGTCCTGGTCTAGGTCTAGGTCTATGTCTAGGTCTAGGTCTATGTCTAGGTCTAGGTCTTGGTCTAGGTCTATGTCTGGGTCTAGGTCTGGGTAAAAGTGGAGTAAAATTATGAAAGACTAACTAAACGTGTAATGAGTAAATAACGAATGCAAGTTAAGCTTACCCCGCTGCCTGCTTTGTTAATACCGCGCCCCTTAATTGGGGCTTTGTGGTGCAAATATTTAATTAACCATTAACTAAGAGGCACCACGGACGGGTAAGTAAAGCAGAGGGGCCAACTGTAATGTATAGCCGAAACTCCTTGGCAGTTAATGTGCTGCAACCATGTTAACACGAACAGTTGATATGCCATATGCAAAGCCGGCGGTTTAAATTCCGCTCATAGCCGAAAACCTGAGACGGTGGCGAAATATCAGGATTAACTTAACTAATAGAGGTGATTTATGCACTACGATGAACAGCGCGAAGAATTGGCGATTAAGGAAGATTTCAAGCCTTGTTTAATCTTGGCTAATTACTGCTGCTTGAATGTTCTCATCATTTTTTCACCACCACGACTAACAACATAGCCGCCTAAACCAATCTGTAACAAAATCCATGCATCATCTGCCAGCCTAAACGTAAGCAAGCCAAACGAGTCACACACGACTAAAGCCAAAAAGGTTAGCATTGTTATTGGTCGCCAGTTTCTTTGCATCCAGCTTTCACCTGTGGCCTCTGCTGTGATTATTTTAGTCTTACTGTCGAGTATCTTTGTTTCATACTCTAAAACCTTAGTGTGAAGCTCGTTTTCAAGCTTTGCTAATGCATTTGAAAGGATCAGCTTTTCTTCAGTGCTGGTGTGTAGGTCATCAACTAACTTTGCTGCTGGTGCGAATATCTCACCTATAAAGCTGAGTATGTTCATGTTATTTACTCCCGTTATGTTCTAGTGAGTAATGATTTCCATCACCTTTAGGGAATCTGCCACCCCATCTGCAAAGCGGGTGCAATGACTCCCAATAGACCCCGAATGGCTCATGCTCTTTATCTGTTTTGAATAACTCGCCATCTTTAAATATATTTAAATCAGCAGCTAACTTTAATTTGTGGCATGAATTTTTATGGCCATACCCTATATCTTCGCCTATATGGCCATGCATTCTAGGGTCGCGGAACCAATCGCCACCCCTAATCTCATGATCGCGTTCGTGTATGAAAAACATAAGCTTACATAGTAGACGGCTAAATAGCTCTTGCTTTTGGCCTAGGGTCACTACTCTTTATCCCCGCGCTTAACCTCTAGCCTTTTAAAATAAATATCACACGCATTTTTTATGACTAACGAGGCCACCCCAATTGCAGGTATGTATGCTAGCCAGTCTGGTGCAATTGCTGCGCATTGCTCTATTATTTCGTGATTAGTGTTTTTTGAGATAGTTTGCACCGTACCGCCACCAACTCCAGCACCTACGCCAAAGTACATAATAAGCTTACTTGTTAGCGGGTTTCCACTGTCACTAATCGCTTTTAGTCCGCTTGTTAATAGATCTCTCATGCTCTGCCTTTCTTCTGTAAATGTGCTTGATTGTTCCATATATTGACCACCCCAGAAAAATTATACCGGCTAAGTTTATTATTAAATCCATTATCTACCCTTAAGCACCCGATTAATATTAGACTTAAGGCTAATATTATTTGAATCTCGTTGTAGCTATTACTCAAAAAAGTATCACTGTATCTGTAAAGTTGATAATCAATTGATACAAAAAGGTGAAAGGTAGAGTAAACAACCATGGCTGTCGATAATTGGATTATAGCAAAATAGCAAAAGGGTATAAATATTAACCCATAAATAACATGATTAATTACCGCGCTATGGTAATCGAATAAGGTTAATTGATAGGCAACGCAAAAAGAATACGCCAAGAAAGTAGGGCGTATTTTTTCATTTACTAGGGACGCTACCGCAAAAGCAAGCAGTAGCAATAAGTCCGTCACTTGGCTTTTGTTTTCTTCTTTGGCTTCACAACTTTCTGTGCAACCTTGTTTGTGGTTTCTTCGTCTTTCTCTTTGCCTTTGGTTTTATTTCCCATCTTTAAACTCTCTTTAGTTGATTAATCTTAATTATATCACAGCTTATGAGACTGCGTTTATTGAGCATGATGCAAGTTAATTGATTGTGTATTTAAGGTTTAACACCTCTACCGAGTATTCGATCTCATAGTCTTCTGGCTTGTTAAAGTCTTTTGCCCAATACATTCCAAAATAATTAATATGGCGCTCTGTATAACTCATTGTTTGGTATTCTGCATCGCTCACCCTAACGCCATTAACTTTAAGTGATGCCCAGCCTCGATCATGTATATCAAAGCTGATGTCGTAATACTGCCCCGCCGTTATTTTATATTCACCGCGCATAACTTCAAGTCCGTGCGTATGGTTATAGTCGTCAGGGTCATCAGGGTCAAAGTTCCACGGCTTAAACTGCCAAGAGTTTTCCCAATGCTGTAAATACAATTGATCAGCAAAGCGCCTTATTTTTATAGTGGTTAGCGGGTGATTTCCATTTGTATCAAGTGGGTCAAGCTTCGCCCAATCCTGAAATATAATAAGCCATTCTGGAGCGCTTTCACTTTGATGAATCTTGAATGTAAAAGAATAATTTCTTTTGTTTTGCAGGTTGAATGAGCCTTTTTCAATTTCTATACCCACCTTTCTGCACCCGCTATTATTCAGGTTAAGGCATCCTGAATTACCATGAGCTGTCAACTTCCAGCTATCCGGTGCTAAGTCTTCAATATAGCCGTTAAAGTAGGTGCTTACGCGCTGAGTGCTAGAGCCTTTGTAAATGTAATCAAGGGCGCTAACACTGAATGACATTACCATCAATAATAAAAACTTAATCACTATAGTGCCTCCATAACCTGATATGCGTAATCTATGTCTTCTGTGGTTGTGCCAGTGTCTTTTGTTAGTGTGAAAGACAAGCAGTTTATTTCTTTAAGCAATCTGGCAGAGTTCAGAACTGATGTACTGCCATCTGCAACACCAAAAACAGTTGCGCTCGCTGGTGCAGATGGGGTGGCATCAGTTAGTGACTCTCCGCTAAACAAGTCAACCCCATCGACCGTCAGCGTCATACCCGCTTCAGTTGTTGCCGTTCCAGTCGTCAAGTAAGTAAGCTTCAAATACTGATTAGCCCCAGCAGTTGCAGTTAATATATCACCGCTTGCCCCCAATGCTATTTGGTTGCTATTAAATGCGACTGGCTTAAGTATGCCTCCAGCCGTTTGAACCACTATCTCGCCACATGGGCCGTATGTTTGAGCCATTATTTACCCCTTAACTTAAATATGTTATTTCGTCAGCGCTTAACACAAAATCATAAAACCTAAGACCTTGCATGTTAACTGTGAAGTCCCCGGACGTTGTTACGCTTCCAGTTAAATCCATGTCCGCTGTAATTCCTGTCGCTATAGTATCTGTAGCAGCAAGTATGCCGCCTATGTATAAATTAATTAAGCCTTCAGAATACGTCAAAACAAGAGATTGAAGCGCTGATGATGTGGCGCTTGTTGATGATGTCGCCTTGTATTGCAGTAAATCACTACCAAGCAAAACCGCCTCCCAATTGCCACTTGAGTTAGTCCCTACGCTAAGCAGATCTCCAGATAAGCCAGGCACTATAAATACGTTTTGACTTGACGCCGCTTCCGCATAGGAACCGATACTCAAAACAACAGAAAACCCATCGCTTAAAAGAGGTACATTATCAGCAACCTGAATATTATAGTAGGTGTCATCAACGGTTATTAACCATCCTTCGGCTTCTTCCCTTGGCGCGTCCACTAATGCAGTTTGAGCATTCCCGTATATATCGATATATGCAGCAGTTGTTGGGCGCTCAATTGTTAGCGTGTTTTTTAGGACGCTAACTAGATTATTTTTACGGTATAGCCAGCTTAACGGGTTGTCTATTAACGCCTTTCTTACGCTGTTGAATCCAGCCCCGTCTGCCCCGTTAGTCCCCGGGGAACCATCTGGGCCTGAAGGGCTTATTACCACCTGTGTAGGTGTATCTGTTGCTGTAACTGGCATTATTTAGCCCCCATTAAATACTGAATATTTGGCTCAGAAAGAGCTAAGTTGTAAAACATACACCTTGAAAGGTAGCCGTCTAAGTAATTATTAGCACCATTATAACCTAAGTAAGCATTAGCGCCTATCGTGGTGGTGCTTCCCATCGCCTGAGTACTTGCCAGTCTTTGCTGGTTGTATATTTTTAGTTCCGCCCCATCATAAACAAGGGCAACGCCAGTAAAATCAAATGTTTGATATGTAGCTGTATTGGCCCCATTGGTCAACGTCATTATTTTATTTGTGTAGGTTAACGAAAACTCATCTGTAGAAGATAATCCATTGCTAAACACTGTTTTTGTGTCGGCATCGTCCGGTATGCCAACAACCGAGAATAAAAAAGTCCACGGCAGATTTGGCGCTGGAAAATTAGTTGCGTAATCCATGCTTACATTGTCAGCGGATCTAGTTTTTACAGCTGTTGGCGACTCGATATAACTAGATATATCTCCGGTTTCAACTTGGACATTTGATATGTATAGCTGAGCTGTCAAGCCTTCACTTGTTGCTTTCAAAGTTAAAGTGTCGCCTGCCCCAGCCTTAACCACAACAGAAAGCCTTGCAAATCCCGATACTGATGGCTGACTCATTGCAACTTCAACTCCGTCACCTAACGACGCTGTAAGGCTGTTAAGAGATCCTGCCGCTATCCATGCATAGATAGACACAGTGTAATCAACTCCGGCAGTTAAGGTTCCTGTATCTGATTTTAATGTGATGGTTGGCAATGAAACAAAGTTAACTCTGATGTTTTCGTACAGCAAACCAAACGGACTCAGCCCTTCGTAAGCTGATATAGTTCCATCCGTTACCGTCCAGTTTTTTAAATCGTTACTGTGCAGGCATAGATTTTGCTTTTCTTCTTCTATTAAGAACCCGTTTTGATTTTCTCGCATTACCAGAACTTCATAATTAGCTGATTTAGCCAATCCGCTTGTTCTTATGTAGTCAGTTAATTCTGTATCCTGAACCTGGATGCCAAACAGCCCAACCCTTGTCCCTGAATCGCCTCTAGGGTTTATAGATATTAACGCTCCACCGCTAGCGTTTGGCGCTTTGATTACTCTCCTTTCCCAGTCGCTGGTGATGCTCCCTATCTCATATCTGGAGGTTCCAACAGCGACATCTAAACTTTCAACCGTGCCAGAGATAGACTTAATCCAAAAAGACAAAATTATGTAAGAGTCAGCAGCCCAGCCGCTTTGGTTTTGGGCTATAACGGGGTTTAGTATTGATGGGCTTCTGGTGTCAACATTCAAGTTTAACTCGCTGGCATTACTGCCGCCCAAAGGATCGGATATTGCGCCTACAACTGAAAACCTACCTAAGCCAAAAGCATCCCACTGAGTATAGTTCTCTGAGTAAGTTACGTAATTTGTTGTTAATGGCGTATCTGTCCATTTAAGGCGGGAGTACCGATCAGTGTAAGACCCCTTGCCGGTGCGCGAAAATGTTATAAAGGCATTCTTTGAAAGCTTGTTTTGATGAAGCGCGTCAAGTATAGGACTGTCAACTGCTAGATCATCAACATCTGCTATGCCGCTGCCGTTAATTCCATTCTGTCCGCTCTCGCCTTTATCGCCTGAGAACAAGGTAAATATACTCATCGTATGCCGCTCTGCTCAATTGTGACATTCATGCCAGCAACCGATCTTGTGGTGCCGTCAGAAAATGTAAGCCTTATTTTTGAAACATAACCCTTGAGCGCTGGCGAGCCTTCAACTATAGGTAATAGAGATTGGCTTTCGGTTTTAGTTAGAGAAAAAACCCCGCTACCCGTCAATGGCTCAGTTATGCCGCCCGTCATGCTTATTACTTTAACCAACTCAGTTATTCCTTCAAGCAATTGCATTTCAGCAGTTGCGCCGGTCAAGTCAATACCAACCCCGTCGTCATCTGAATATTGCCAATTTATTGTTATTGTGTCGCCAGCTGTATAACAGGCATTTGCAAACTCTACACAAGCCATTAGTAAACCCCTTTTTGTTTATTATACATGATCGCCATTTCCGTTTATATATCTCAATGTTGTATCGCCGTAAAACGTAACAGTAGCCCCGCTATCAACAACACCGCTACCAGCAGCGCCACCAAATGCGTTATTATTAGCGCCGTCAATGCCAAATGGCCCAACCTCACTAGCAGCAGCCCCAGCGTCACCATTATCAGTGAAAGCGCCAGCCTGAACAACACCACCAGACCCGCCAAGCCCAGCAGACCTACCAGAGCCACCAGCACCGCCATTGCCAGCCGTCGAGCTGTTTAGCGGCGTTGTTAACGTAGCACTAAACCCACCAGCACCGCCACTAGGCGCGCGCAAATAACCATCAGCAGTTGGGTGGTTTACATTTCCAGTTGGGCCGCTAAAATAAATGTTAGTTGTCACCCCTTCAGCGTCATAAACTACCCCTCCGTCAGCGCCGTTTGTTGGCTCTGTTCTTATCCAGTCTGGCACCTCGAACTCATAGAAACCACCGCCACCAGTGCCACCTTTACCACCTGCAGCCTGTAGGTCTGCGCCATTTATCAAAATAATATTGATAACGCTACCCGCAGCAAAAGCGCCAGCTCGTATGGCTGGAAGTGAGTTGCCAGTAGTTCCTGTGGTGGTGCCATCAAAAATAAATGTAACCTCCACAACGCCGGGAGGCGCGCCAGCATATTCGTTGTATAGATTTATGTAGTTGAGTATATTCCCTGATATCACAAATTCTGAGCCTGTCTCAAAGTTTGGCAAATATGCGAGCGCTGATATTTTGTACTCTCTACCGTCACCTGTATAACTTGGCCTTATTGATGTAACTTGCGCTCTTGAAGTTGCCACCGGAAGGCCAGTAAAATCAACTGTTGAAAGGTCTTGTATATCAACAACGTCGCCAACATCAAAACTCAGCTTCCTTTCTTGGGTCGTCCAAGTGAAGCTGAAAGGGTTAGAGTATCTATTAACCCACCTATTAACTAAAAGGTTGGCACTGTCAGTATCCAGCACTACAGAAGGGTCAAACTTTTTTGTTTTAGCTTCACCAAACTGATCCGCAGTTTCAAGTTCGGTTTGTGCAAATAGCGAGGCTTTTTTATAGCTTTCAATGTCATCATCATCAGTGAGTTTTCGTTTGTCGTAGAAAACCAAAGCCCTTGTTGCTCTTAATGCCTCCTCACTTTTTCTACTTATACTTTCAAAGTCTATCTGATTGCCTTCTATCAAAGATGCCGTTGACTCTTGCCATGTGCTAATTGCGGATATCTTGATTAACCTAGAGACCGGATCAAACCACATATCTATCATAAAGTAAGATAGTATTTTTTCCATCACGTCGGCAGTGTCTTCTGACTCAATCCATATCGTGTTTATTTTTGAGTTTGGATGCCACGTTGCAACCTCTGCCGCCCATTCTGATAATGGTATATATGAAGCGTCAACACCTATGTCTATAAGTATCCTAGACAGCAGGCTGTCAATTACCTCATCGTCAGAAACTTCGCATACAAATATTTCATCCCCTAGAGAATGCTCATCCTTATCTGTAAAGGAAAGCGTGTTGGTATAATTAATCGGAGTTCCGCGTGACTGCACAGTTATATTTGCGGTTCCTGTGCCTATGTCGCTTACTGATGTTATTTTCATCAGCTCATCGCCTATACGTATTGCTTGAGCTGCTTGATAATCAACATTAGGATCAACATTGAATGTTGTTTGCGAGTCGGTTATGTCATTTATTAAAAACCCCTCAAGAGGAAGCGGCCAAACAGTCTCGCCTATATTAACCCTCGCAAGTTCATCCTTAAACTTTATTGTCCATTCACCATTTTTACCGGCATCAAATGAATCTATTATAAAGTGCCTAACTTGCGCTCCATTTAATAAATCAATAGTTCCATCAATTTCTGTACGGTAATTTTTAATCCTTAGCGCTCTATTTGTGAAGTTATTTCTAGCCGCCATTTTTGCCAAGTAACCGCCTTGAGATTTGATCTCATCAGTTACACCTGGCGCGTTTGGGTTTGGATCTTTACCTGTCATATCAAACAGCTTTATTGAGCCAGTGCCTCTACTAGATAAGCCTCTACCGCTATTTAGCTTGGCTGGGTTTTCAGATATTGATTTTACTAGCCTTAGTATTCCGTTTTCTGGAAGCATTGGTGCACTGGCTTGTGTGAATTTGTAGGTTGTTATCCCATCGCTAGATTGATCGCAACTAAGAGGCGTGCCGAACCCTGGCAACCCGCCTATTGTGCATTCACCTCCAACACTTGGCAAATCAATCTCAATTATTGTGAAATGCGTTTGATTGAATAACCCCTTCGATTGCTCAAATGTACTCATAAGCCTGTAAACACCTTAAAGCTAATAGACACGTTGTTAAGCAACCTAGTTTGCGCACCTGCGCTTGTGCTTGTGTTAGTTGCATCAAAGCAAAGGTATGCACTTTGATTTTGCGTAACCTCACCAGTTAAGTCCTGCTCAACTATAAAGAAATAATTGTTTACGCTAAAATCTAAGAAATCCTGCCATTCAGATTCAGTAAATAATTTTGTCATATTTGGCAGGGTAAGCGTTCCTGATGGCGCTATTTTTTTTGTCAGAACCGCAGTCGGGGCGGCTAAGTTGCTAAGCGTACTTTTTGTTTTAATGTTGCGGTTTAAAAACTGCCTATTATAGCCTGCATTCTCGCCACCATTTGGAACCTGCATATATTCACCAGCAGCGATAAACCTAACAGATGGAAGTTTATCACCAGCAGCATTGTATAATTTAACTCTTAGATTTGAAAAAGACTTAGCATCAAAAGTGATCATTACACAATTATCTCTGACTATGTAGTTAGCTGATACGGCAGTTGAGCCATCCGCAACCCTAACATAACTTAACCCATCACCTAGCCCACTTATATTAATACCTGCAACTGCAACATAACTTATATTGCTGCGAGCGCCAAATTCAAAGCGCAAAGTATTGTTATCAGTGCCAGTGTAAGAAGTTGAGAAATCGGGATCAGTAACATTAGCCGCGCTGTCCAGCGAGCCGCCAGTGGTTACCGATGGCGTAGACCCTAAAAGAACATTGGTTTTACTAATTCTCATCCTCTGCCGTTCCTCATACTGTCATTCATAACGCCCATTAATGCATCAATCAACTGGTCACCGGTTTCTGTATCGAATCTTATCACGTTTGCTGTGTTGCTTTCTTCACTTCTAAAATCCAAGCCGATTTCGGATTGTTCTGGGCTAAATGATTCTTGAGCGGTTTCGGCTGCTGCTGCTGAAGGTGCGGATATTGAGCCGCCGCCCTTACCAGAGCTTTGCAGTGATGCCAGTTGAGCCAATCCAGTTGCCGCTGTAAGAGCTACGAACGGTATTGCGGCAGGCATTCCCAATTTAGAGATGGTTTTCATTATTCCAGCCGCAGTATCAGCAACTATAAGCCCAGCATTTATGGCCTTGTTATCATCAAGAAATGCTTCGTTTATTTTACCAATTGCTGAGAATGAAGCTTGCGCGCCGCTAATCTTCTCTCTGTATTTCTTTTTATCCGCATCTGTCTCAGTTCTTGCCCCGACAACCGTTAAGCCCTCAACCTTTTTCAGCTGCTCATCTACTACCCCGGTGATTTTCTTCATCTTTTTGTCGATTTCTTCTGGGTCTAGACCTAGCGCCTTTAATATGGGGCTGTCATCACCGAATAAATCAACCATCTTCGACGCGACATCAAGGCCAACCTTCTCTAGGGTGCTTGGTAATGTATTTGCATCATTCACCAAATCAAATATCGCAGAGCCTAGAATATCACCGACACCAGTAAATTGCTTGCCAAGCAGGATAAACACCTTTGAGCTAACGTTAACTAGGTTGGCAATTAGCGCGGTTGCTGTGATTATTTCTTGGCTAAATTCAGCTGATATTTTAGCGCCAGCGTTAGTGGCTTCAGCCCCGAGAACGTTAAATGCCTCACCGACATTTGTTAGCTTTTGAAGGTCAAGTTCCGTTAAGGTTTGCTCTATATTGAAAAACTCGTCTGACAATTCGCGCATAGCAGCGCCGCCATTAGTTAATAGAGGTAAAAGGTCTGTCGTATCACTGGCTAACCCTTCCAAAGCAAAAGACATTTGCTGTCCAGTTATGCCGCCACGCTCCATCTCATCAACCAATGTTTGAAGTATGCTGCTTGATGATAAGCCCTCTAAGCTTTGGGCCATCTTGGTTGCCTGCTCTGCACTGAGTCCCATTACATCTGCAAAATCCTGAAACCCACCACCGCCCGTGGCTAAAAACTCACCTATCTTTTCCTGAGTGTCCTTTCCTATATCGCCTAGTTTCTCTAGGGATATCCCAACCGAATTGGCTGCAAAAACTTGAGCTTGCATGTTTTCCACGGTTTCATTGCTTCTCTGTGAGGCAACAAGAAGCTCTTTCGCATATATAGCAGACTGTCTAGCAACCGCCCCAAATGCTACAGCTAAAGCACCAGCAGCCGCGACGCCTGCCTTTCCCATACTTACTAATGAGCTATCAGTTTTTTTAACTTGGCCCTCAACTCCATCTAAGCTTCTCTCAACCTTAGACAGTTTTGCATCAAGCTTGGCTGTCTTTGCATCAAGCTCAATTATTAACTGCTCAGTAGACATTCAGGCGCTCCGTTTTGCTTTCTTTGGTGGTACAGTGCTAATGATATATCTGCACTTTTAGGCTCTATTTCTAATATGTGAGCGGTTTCTATAAAATCCATAGCCCAAGCCTCAGATGGTGAAACTCCCGACTTTACCAATGATTTCCACCAGCTAAAATGATCGAAGTCATAAATGTCAGAACTAGATTTTAGCCTTGCCCTTCCTCTGAGGGGCATAAAAGCTTTTTTGCTTTGATGGCTTCGTCCTCATACATTTGATCAATGTCAATTAACATTAAATATAAAACATACGTGTAAGGCTGCGCATATGCAGAGTCATCAGATACAGGCCGCCAGCCAACACGATCACAAGCGTCTGCAATCTCACCAAGAGATAATGCAGAGTTGCACTGCTTAGCTAATACCCATAAGAGGATGGCCCCGTCAACGTCATCGATATGCTTACCAATAGCAGCCATCAAATCTAGTACAGAACCTTCACCGTTTTGGCGAACAACCCCCATTACACCTTGCAATGTAGACCATAAGCCACGGCCAGTTTCGCGTTTAAACTCACGCTTAGCTGCCCAGGTTATTTTGTACTCATAGTCTTTGTAGCATAGTTGAAATTTCATATTAGGCTGGTGGTGTGTAAACGTAAGCACCCGAAGTGCTGATAGTCAGTGACATTTGAGGAATGCCGTTTAATGGCGCTGCATCACTACGGCCTGAAATAGACCATGTATCACATTGCCAAGATTCGCCACCGGTGCCAGTCTCAACAATGCCTGCTATTTGAGTGCCGTTCTCAATCGCGTTTTTAAGCGTTAATTGATCAGCCTCTGCTAGTAATGTAAATGAGCCTGCAAAAGTGATTTGCTTGCCTGCAACAAAGCCGGCTAGGTACTCAATATAACCGCCTGATGCCTTGTTAGTAATTTCAACGGGTGCGCCGTTCATTGTCATAGTGCCGTCAAGTTGACCAGAGACAACAACCTCAGAGCCACTAGCGCCCATTTTTAATACGTAATCGTTTGAACCTGCCATTTTGAAGCCTCTTTTTAAATAATTGTTAAGTAGTCAATTGATATATCACGCTTAAACCAAGACTCGTTTTCTGAGCCTGAATTAACCGTTGATTCTAAAATGCATACAGTTTGTGCATTATACACTGTCACGCTGTTATATTGAAACCCTGCCAGTATATCATCTATAATTTGTAGCTGGTCATTGTCATAGTTACCGCTGTTCAGTTTAATAAATACCGTGACCTGAAATATTCCACGCTGCTCTTGCCCTGCATTTAACTCTTTACCGGTTGAATCACTGGTTGCTGGGATAAAATAAGCGGCAATGTATTTGCTCTTGCTGGTCGGGTCAAAGTCGTTATTCTCAAAAGCAATGTCAGCCGATGTAATACCAGTTATTGGAGTGGCAAGTAGCTGTGTAATCAATGCTTGTTTTGTGTCTAAATAACTCATAATTGCCTTATCTTTTTAGCCATTGCTTTTAGTGTTTTACGTACCCATCCGTCAGGTGCAACTTGCTTGCTGAACCCACCAGTTGAACGCACCTCATAGCTTTTTGACTTCTTAACCCATGTGCCTTTTTTGACTGGATTGGGATAGCCACCATATTCAAGCGTCTCAATGTATGGCAAATTATTGGTGAAGAATATTTTTTGATTCATCACTCTTTTTGGCATCTGCCTAATTGACCGTATCGCACCAAGGCCCTTGCTCTTACTGGTGGTTGAATTACCCGAAGCTGCACCGATGGTTAAAAACCAGTTATTACGCGCCCTGCCTTCATCAACCGGCGTACCTAAAACAACATTGTAAAGCCCTTGAAGGTACACGCCCCTAACATCATCATTAGCTGCTAGGTATCTTTTCTCAATGGCCAGGTCAACGTTTTTACGCCCTTTAAGTGGCATTACTGCGCCCTGCATTGTGTTATGTATGCTAACGGTTCAGCAGATGGCGCTTTTATATCCACATTGATTACAATGTATTCAGCGCCAGCTTGCCTGATAATATCATTCTGGTTTATCTCATTATCTGAATCACTAACCAGTTGACGGTCACCAACTCTGATATTCACATCAGTCAGCCCTTGCTGGTACGATTTAAAAATTGCATTAGGCAATAATATAATTGTTTCAGTTGTTGATGGTGCTAATGGCGTGCCGCCTTGCGTCTTTCTAACCAGGTAGATTTTAGCATCAGCGGGAGAGCCAACCGCAATAGCAGCCTTGGCAAGTCCAGCTTTTACTTTAGCTTGTATACTTGCAGCACTCATTACACGCGCACCATCATATTATTTGAGCCGTTGTTTCTCATCAATGAATCGAGATATGCGTCGGCCTTATCGGTTCTGACTTGAGTCCAACCGCCACCACTAAAATATGTTTCAGAATAAACACCGTCAACATTAAAGCTGGCTAGGTTTTGCACCTCGCCTGATACTAACAAACTTGATTCATTAGCTTGTAGGGCCAATTCCATTTGGGCTTTTTTAAGGCTTTGCGGTATGGCATCAGATGCAACATTAAACCCATTAGAGCAAACACCCCTGCGCGGGTATGGCAAATCTTGCTCGGCGCTAACACGACTACCTTTTAATTCTTGCTCTTTGCTGAACAAGTAATCCATAGCGAGCACCAACAACGCTTCTCTATCAGGCTGTGTGGCTGGTAAATCAATATTGCGAACATTCGCATAGCTATTAAACTCTGCATCGGTAGCGAAGCTGTTAGCACCATCAATAATACTTCCATCTTCAATGACCAACTGAGTACCAATAGCAACTACAATTTTTTCAGAATTACCTAACGCTTGACTGGTAATGTCAGTACCGTTAACGCTTGCGCCGTCAATATAAGTGACGGTAGCAAACACTTTTCCGGTTTCAGCGGTTGCAGACAAGTCTAAGCTAAGTTCTGTTGCGCTGCTTACAACAACCAATGTTGGATTGCTTGCTTTGCTATAAGTCTCCGCACCAAAGGTAACTAGAATGTCAGTAGCTTGCGTTAAATCAATGCCGGTAAATACAAATACGACTTTATTGTCTTTATTGGGTATTACTAAATTTTGTGGCATTGCTTTAGTTCTCGTTAAAAATTAATGAATAAACACCGAGCGCGGTGCCCGACCCGCCCAACTTTGAAAATGATAAATAATAAGTACCAGCGACTAATCCTCGCCTACCTTGCGCACCAGCAAAAACAGTTGACCTTTGCGCCGTTGCGGATGCCGATAAGGCATTTAAAGTTTCAACCGCAGTTTGACCCACATCTGGGGTAAAGCCCCCGCCTGTTGTGATAGATACTTGTTGGGTGTAATCAGTGACGGTGCTTTGAATGTTATTTTTGTATGCTGGAACACCTGTATCATAAATGCCTGTTTCCGCACCTTGAGCGCTTCGGTAAGCCTCAAAAGTTATTCCGCTTTGATGAGTCTCTAAGCTTTGCGCTATCAATTCAAAATTTATTGGACTTTCAAATCTTAAAACGACTGGTGCGCCATCATCCACGGTTAACGGTAAGCTTATTCTAAATTGAGTGCCTAAAAAATACCCTGGGTCACCTTGCTCAACTTTAAGCCGCCTTTTGGCCCGTATTTCTGATGTCATCAAGTCAATAGGTAAGTATGGCATTAGGCTTTCTTGCTTTTGCGCTTAGCTTTTGGCTTTGCAGGTTCATCTAATTTAGGGGAAGGATCAAACTTGGCATCTATAACTTTGAAGCCTTGCTTGTTTAGCTCTTTTTTTTCTTCAATGCTGATTGGCATTTTAACGTATTTAATTTGCATATTAACCTCTGGATAAAAGGGGTCTTTCGACCCCTGCATTAATTATACGTCTGCGCTACCTACTAGCAAAGTGCCAAGCGTGTGCTTGTTCTCTGTAACTGCTTTATCCCAGTTAGTGCCTGTGAATAACTCAGCGTCGGTAGGTGATGCGCCACCGTTCGCAACGTCCCAGCCATAACCTTTAAGCTTAACGCCAAAGGTATAGTCAGCCTGCCAAGTGGTCTCTATACGCTGGTTGCCGTTCGTGGTTTCCATGTTAGAAACAATATCACTTGAGTTGTCAACGATAATACCACCTGAAGTAACAGACAATACCTTGTCTTTGTTTGGCGTACCGGCTTCATACAAAGCAGGGATATCAGAAATAACAACCAACTTACCGAGAATGTCCACAACTTGAACATTGGTAGATAAGAATAAACGATTGCCATTGGTGATAGCCTCAGCAACTAAGCGATGGTAAACGTCGCCAGTCATAACATCAGCGGCAAGGATCGAACTCATATCACCGAACTTACGATGTGAGTTATTTAATCCGCCCTGAGTAACACCGGCAGAGCCAGATACATCGTTAACCAGAGCTGCTACATTCTCAACAGCCGCAACCGCACAACCTACAGCAGTGTTAAGCTGGTCAGCTAGTAAGGCATCAGCAAAGCCACTAGCAATGGCAGTAATTGCCGCACCTGGGTTTTGTTGTAAGTAAGTCATTTGAGCAGGCTCAAAGATTACAGGGCCGAAACCACCAGCCACTTTAACGCCAACCATTTCACCTTGAGTTAGTGCTGTTGCTGCTTGCGTAGCGTTAGCTGCATAACGGTCAACTCGACGCTGTGCGCTTGCTATTTGATTAAAGAAAGATTCTTTTGAGAAATCACCGCGAAAAGTTGCAGCGTTAAGCAAAATTGAACCACCAGAAGCCGCATTAAACATGTCAATCTTCTGCCCTAGCAACTCGATTGTATTACCTACAATCTCATCGTTGTAAACCTGCATATTAGTTAAAGCCATTGTTTTAAGTTCCTAATCTAGTATTAATATCGTGTGCCCGTTTCTCTTCCGGCGTCATGTTGTTACCTGAGCCTGAAACGTTTTTAGTGCCTGTAGAGTCACCTCTGGCGTTGTCGGGCGCTAAGCGCACCGCTTTCCCGTGGTCAGTGTCAGACCACTCTTTAATTGCATCGCTTAGCGGTTTATCCCCAATGACGACTTTGCCGTCTACTAGTTGCGCTTGCTGCCTAAAGTACGATGTGACGTACTCGCTATGCAGTGGATTAACACGCGCCTCAGTCAATGCCTCTGAAAGGCTTGAACCGATTAACATGCTGCGCTCTTTTTGCTCAAATAAACCAACCTTTTCTGATAGCTCGTTTATTTGTTTTGTGTATTTGTCAGTAGTTAAAGCCAATGCTTCATCATAATTCTGCTTTGATTCCAATTCCTTTTGCTGCTGCAAGGCCTCCAATGCCGCCAGCTTTTCAACAGCCGATTGGTTTTCGCTGGCTACTGTTTTGGTCTTAGAGAGCTTTTCTTCAAGTTCGGTTTTCTTGTTTATTAGCCCGCTTGCCAATGCGTTGATTTGATCGATAGCATCATCTGCGGTTAAATCTATTTTATCTAGTCCGTTTAACATGTTAAACCCTTGGGGTAAGTTGAGCGCTTAGCGCTAATATTTAGTTTACTATTTTATCATTATGGGCTAGGCTCTTACATATGGGCGATTTGCCTATGCTTATGGGGTAGAAAATGAAGTGTAAATTCACAGAGATAATCCACGGCAAAGGCTGGACGGTGTGGGATGCCTGCAAGCATTGGGGTATTCGGTATGACGTATGGCGCAGGAAGTGCCGTAATACTAAGTTAGAGGCTCAGCTATTGAGCATGTGTAAAGGTTTGGAGGATAGAAAATGAATAGTTTTGAATTGAGATGCCCGCCAAAGGATATTTGTTTCCAAGAGTGGGGTTTTGATTGGAGCGAGGAGGAAGAGTTAGCGGTGTTCGAATTTATAGTTTCTATTGGGCTTGATTTCGACTTACCATTTAAATCTAAAAACCCTCTAGACTTACAAATAGACCTTGGTATTTTTGAGGACGGCTCAGAAAAAAACCCATCTTTAACTATCAACATGTCGGATTTCATTCTTTATGAAATTGAAAACGTTGATAACATTGGCGGCGATTTATCAAAATTAAAAGCGATAAGGAGTGAGTTGGCTATGCTAGTTGATAAGATAGACTCAAACATAGTAAGGCTTGATGAAGAATGGGGGGATCCAAACGAATAGTTTAATGATCGTATTAATATCAATATTTGTATTTTTATTAATGCGCGAAGTTTTATGTTGGTATTTTAAAATAAATGCGAGGCTTGATGTTAGTAAAAAGATACTTGCTGAGCTAGAAAAATGGTAAAGGATGGATCTATTAAACCATACCGCATTATTAAGACAACAAAGCGGTACACGCAAAAAAGCCATTACAAGTTATTGGAATTCCTAGCCAAAAACTAACCACCCCCAGACCTATCAAAAGCTAGCTGTAGCGACTGCTTTTCTCGCAATACATCAAGCGGTATCGGCTGAAACAATTCATCTAGTGTGAGCTTTTTGAATCTATCAGCCGTTAACCCGCCATCGAGAAACAACTTGCCGCGCTCCTTGCCTAGTACGTCCATAACAAAAGCCCTTCCCTTTGCGCCTTGCTCGCCTTGCTCTTTTAGCCATCCGTAGTAAGTGGTATCAGCATTAACTTGTTGTCCGCCCTCAACGCCTCGTGACGCCCTTGTATTTACGCTATCGTCTAATCTATAACGTTCATCAAGCACTGGGGCTGTGGAGCTTCTACAGTTAGGATGCGCGGGAGGGTATTGCTTATTCTTGTCGCTATTCTTAAATATCTTTCCGTCTAAGCCTTTACACGTTGAGCTTGTGCGGCTATCTAATGTCGATATCCACTCGTACCCTTTAACCAAGTCGTCGTTATCGTCAAACGTTGCTTGCCTAGCTAAATTACTTGTGTGGTTGGTAGCCGTTCTGACCATTGTTTTAATTGAGCTACGCACCTGGTTATCTAAGTAGCCGCCTTTGCCAGCAATATCTTGCGTAATCTGGTTATTGGTACGGCCTAAAATAAAGCCTGTCCGAATAATATCCTCAACCTTTTTAATTTGGTTAGCTTCCCAGCCTTTAACAAAAGAACCCAACATTGCTACGCCATTGCCATCAGGGAACACCAAAGGCGTGCTATTAACTGCTGCTGCTATTTGTCCAGCGCTAGGCACTGTCAAACTTACCGCTGTAGATTCAACTGCTGAGTTTAAACTAGCAACCTGCCAATTGGCCTCATCACCGCCAAACTCCTTGAGCTGTTTCATTAGGATATCGCTGGTGTATTCACCATAAACAGCTATAGAAGCCTTGCGATAATCGGCCAGCATTCTGTTAATGCGTCTAATGTCTTTTGTCTCAGTCGGGAAATCTATCAGCGCAAGTTTTAATTCGCGCTGCAGTCTTTTCAGGTAAGGATCGAATAGGTTAGCCAAATATCCCGCATAACGTTGAACATATACAGCATGACGTGATGCTTGCTGTATGGTTAGGTCGGTCATTCTGGCAATTCACCCATGCCAGTATTAGCATTACCAATCAACGCCTGTTCATCTTCTGCGGTGCGCTCAGTGCTGGCTATCTCACCACGTTGTAAATTCTCGTAGAAAGTATCGTAACTGATAGCGCCCGATTGCCATGTAGCAAGTAAGGCCGTTAAGTCTTGGGCGCTCATACCAGTTGGATTGTAATCAGTGTTTAGTGAATAAACGGCCTCTTCTGAGCTTCCCATCCACATAATAGCGAAGTTGATTGCCTTGGTTAGCGCCTCGCTTACTGTGATAGCCACGTTAGCGGTTGTTGAGTTTTGTGCAACTTGGTCTAGGCTTTTCGCTTCCGCGCTCTCTGCGCCACTCTGACGAGGTTTTAACGCTTCCGCACCTAATGCCGCCATTCGCTGCTCATCGTCTTGTAGAGATATGCGTAATGCGTCACTGTTGCCGTCTGGTTGTAATATTCCAAACGTTGCATCGCTGGAAACATTCGACCATTTGACGCCGTTACCCATGAGCATGTTTTGCCCTTGTTGCGCACCTGTTTCGTACCAGATAATAAATGAGCTAAAATGGTTTTTACTGTTGTAATCAGCACTAACCTGGTAATGATGAAAATTCATATCAACTAGGTCATTCAATACGCTTTTATTCTCTGCGCCAACTTCGATAAAGTAAAACGGTATTTCGTCCGACATGTTGCCGTTGATGATAACAGGCATTACTTCCTCGACTAATGCGCCACCATCATTGTATAGCGACTGGTGATATACGCCGTCGATTAGCTCTAATACCCTGTACTGGTCTTCGCATTCAACCTTAAAGCCTTTACGCTTTGTAACCTGCTCTTTTAGGACGACCAAAGACAACTTCTCGACATTGTTGATTACTTCATAATCCCAATTAATAATTGACTCGTATTTATAATGCAGGATTTTAGGACGTAGATTACTCATCTCAACGTCTAGCTGGCTAGCGCCTTGCGGCGTTGATGGTCTTGCGACTAACAAACCAGAGCGGGGCGCAATGAATGCCTCGGTTGATGCCTTTTTAGCTAATGACCTAAGCGTATTACCCTTGCTGTCTGCGTTTTCTTTTAAGTAATCAACGATTGCAGGTAATTCGCAAACAGCCTCTTTAGAGAATATTAAACCTACCAAACCGTCTGCCGTTCTGCCAGTTGCACCATAAAAAGAGGCTAGCGCTTTATACTTGGTATAAGCTGCTTGACCCTCAAGTGTTAAACCTGATTGCTGATTAATAATGGTCATGCCGTTCTGGTCGTCGTATGACGTATCGCAGCACATTGATGCTAATGGTGGTAAGAACTTAACGCCTGCGCGTTTGACTTCACGCTCACCGGCCACCGCTGCGCGGTTACGCTCAACGTCTGGTAGGTAGTGAGTGTATTCTTCTCTAGGTTCTGTTACTTGGGTCATTATTAAGCCTTTGGATTATAAGTTTATCGGCTTAACCGAATTATTTTGACATTATACTATCATTCGTGTTGCGTTGGTAGCTGGCTTGGTAACTGGGTATTTATAGTGTATTAGATAGCCGCTTGCGTCGTTTGTGTGGTCGTTTCCTGCTGATTTATCTGGCTCGCCTGCGTTATTATATACTTGCTGCTCTAAGTTTGCAGCATGTGTTGCGCATCGCTTGACGTTTACAAAGTGCAGTTGTTTAGTAAAGCTATTATTCATTGCCAATATTCTATCTTTAACAAATGGGTTCTTGTTCTTTGCAAACACTTGAAAACCTGCCTGCCTTAACAATTGGATTGATGATTCTGAAGCACCTTGCGCGTTTCTGTTTTTGCCGCTTGCATCTGGATATATGTTTATTTGACATTGCTGATACCTCTCTTGTATTGAGTTGATCATGCTTGGCGTATCATACCCGCCTGTTATCTCGTCAATGTCATAACATATCCCTTTCCTGATAACCGCAATAACTGCGCTCATATTGCAGACGTTGAAATCCATACCTATATGAAGTGACTCGCGCCCATCCCATGTTGCATCAGTATTATTTCCCACTCTGTCAAATTCAGTGTAAACAGTTCCACTCGTAAGGTTTACAAACTCGCCCTGGATATAAGCGTTTATTAGTTCGCCAGGGTAAGTTTCTTTTAGCGTATCAATGTAATCATCAGGTAAGTATTTCTCATTTTCGTATGTTGAAGCCTGCACCATTGAATAAGATTTAGTAGGGTCTTTTTTAAACTTAGAATATACGAACAGAAAACCCTCTGGGGTAGTTGTTACTCCAATACCGTTCTCTACTCCATCAATTTTAAGTCTTAGTCTTGCTACTATCTTATTCCATGCTTTGCTTGCTTTATCTTTATTTAGAACGTCAATTTCATCAACTAGCGCTCTTGATATTTTAAAGCCAACTATTGATTGCGGGTTATCCATAGACCGACAGATAACAGTGCCATAATAAAACCCATTCCTATAAACATGCACCTCTTTGTTGGCCTCGCGCACAATAACGGTATAGCCAAGCATGTGGGCGGCCTCTTCAAATGTAGGATAAAATATATCTCTCATTGAAGGAAAGCTTATTCCAAAGTACCCCTGCTTTGTACCTGGATGCTTGCCGAAGAAATTAAGCAGGTCAATGCATCCAATAAATGTTTTTCCTGAGCCGAACCCGCCAACATAAGCCCTATATTTTGTATTCAGCCCGTTCAGGAATATATTTTGAGGGGCGCTAAGGATTGGCATTTGTTGTCTTTATTTCACCTACTGGATCTGATACTTCAAAGTTGATTGTTAGTGGCTGCGCTTCTCCGCCGTCTTTATTGTCTTCTTTTGGTTTGTAGCGCTTAGCTGCTAACCTTTCTGCATCCCACTCTATCGCCCTTATCTGCTCTTTGACGAGAGTAACCCACACATTACCGTTTACGCCTTCTGGTAATTCTTTAATATCATTAAATGCTTCACTTATTAACTCATGTCTTTCTTCCGCCTTTAGGTGCGTTCTAAATTGAAGTGCCTGTGCATATTGGTATGAAAACTCAGCGTTTTTTGATAGCCAAGTATTAACAGTTGCCCTAGGTGGCATGTTATCCATTGAGCATATCTTGTGTACAGATAAGCCTGACATTATAGACTCGCATAAGTCATCAGCTATTTTTTGAGTGAACTTAGTTGGTCTACCGACGGTCTTTGGCTTAGCCATGTAATCCCCTTTAGAGATTAACCGCCTTTTACAGCGGTTTTAGTTGTTATGCAGTGACGGTAGCGTTTACTGTTCCGTTAGCGTTAAATGTGATTGTTAAATCATTATTAACAAGGTCTACCGCTGTGGTGCCATCAGTAGTTAAATCAATTGCGTGGTAGCTTCTATTGCCTGCAGTTGAGTTAATAATTAATACGGTTTTACCTGTTGTTGGATTGCCCGCTGCTTTTAACATGCTTACATCAGTAAAGTCTAATGATGATACGCCAGCCGCTACCGTTCCAATTGCCCAGGTAACACCAGCTAGCGCATTTCCGCCTGCTGTGTAGTTGCCACCAGCAGCCACTTCTGTGAATGACGCTAATGTTGGATCAACAGTTGTTTTTAATACAGCCGCATAAGCATCGGTTACGATTGCATACTTAAATGAATCTGTTGAATTATTGTAAAGTTTTAACCCTGCGTTGTAAGGGTAATAATCGAATGTTTTTAAGTCGCCACGTGCCATGGTTTTATCCTCTAAAATTAACTGTTGTTGAATCTGGTTTAAATGTTGAGCCGTATATGTCATCAGCAAATCCGACACCAACAACACCGAATGATTGCCCGGCGGCAACCGTTACGGTTGTATTATCACTAGTATAACTGATTGTTCCAAGTGTTGCATTAACGTCGATTAAGCCAGCTAGTGATACAACAGCATCATTACTTGAATACGATATCGTACCTAGTGTAGCCGGTACGCTAACCACGCCTTGCAAACTGATTACTGTGTCATTGCTCGAATACGTAATTGTACCCAATGTCGATGACACAACGATAGCTCCACCTATTGAAACAATCGGACTTACAGATGTATAAGTAATTGCACCTAGTGTGGCTAGTGCATCTACTGAGCCTGTTACGTCAACCGTTACATTGCTACTTGAATAATCAATCGTTCCGAGGGTCGTTATTACGTCTACTGAACCTGTAATGCCAACCGTCGTGTTATTGCTTGTGTAATCTATCGCGCCTAATGTGACTATTGCGTCAACACTTCCACTAATATCAACCGTTGCATTGTTTGAGGTGTATGCAATTGTTCCCAGTGTGGCGGCTACATCAATTGAGCCTGTGATTGATACAGTCGTGCTTTGACCTGTATAGGATATTGTTCCCAGTGTTGCGGGTACTGTTATCGCACCCCCCGTATCAGCTGCAATCCACCAAGGGCCTGTTGCTGATTGGTTGTCGTATTCTATTGAGATTTGCGAGGGTGTTCTGTCTCCTATGGCAAGTTCTTGAGAATAGCCGTCGAAGGGGTTTGTACCTAAGGTGTCATACGACATTATATTAAACGGGATTGTTGACGTGTCGATAGTCCCTGTAAAAGCTATGCTAGCGTCTTGAACTCCGTCTATATAGGTTTTAAGGGTCGCGCCATCATAACGTATAGCTAGGTGATAATCTTGACCCACTGCTAGCACTGTTGCGCCTATTGCGGTTGCAACTGTCCCCATGGTGTTTTTGGCTCTAAGATTAATCTTTCCTGCGCCAGTAGCCCACCACAACACCGACATATCAGCGTTACCAGTGGAGCTTTCCCAAGATGCCAGCAAACCGTGAGTGGGAGTTGTGACTCGCAAATTATGCCATATGGCGGCACCAAAAGTAGAGACCCCAGCAAAAGGGTCACTTCTTGTGTAGTAAGGTGCATCATTAAAGAATGTTGAATTACCAAAGGCTGCAACTGCCGCTGCTTGGGTTGTTGTCCCTCCTACTAATACTCCATTCTCAACACCTTTGGAGTCAATAGCATTGCCCGTTCCTGTGGATAAATGGTATCTACTTACCTCATCAACCCAAACCGCATCCCTACCAAAAGCATCCCCTACCGCTGGTTGACTCGCCCCCGTATTATCACCCCATACATACAGCGTAGCACCTGTAGATATAGATACGCCCGTAGGCTTAACCCATACGACATCTAAACCATCATCTATTTCACATGGCAGTTGATTAAGACCAGCCGCATCAGAGCTAAAACGTAAGTCACCACCACCTACATCAAGGTTAAGCAACATAGCCGCTGTAAATTCGGTGTTAGGCTTAACTAATAGCGGTACACCTGTTGCTGTACCTGTTAGCGTTGGAGCTTCGATTGGGCCTAGTAGTGTGAATCCTACTAATGACATTAGACCTTACTCACACCAAGCGTCAAAGGACTAATCAACCTCAACTCACGAATCAACGAGTTACTAGCTGGAATCATCCCGCTTGAGTATGTGCTTTGCTTATACAGAACGCTCACACTTGCAACATCATGCCACTCTGTTAAAT
>Ga0209194_1000321_pt1 | contig 40601 bp, 53 predicted proteins | sample COGITO_mtgs_1004_FD_184787 | JGI IMG/M metagenome (GOLD analysis project Ga0209194, IMG submission 184787) | Pelagic marine microbial communities from North Sea - COGITO_mtgs_100413 (SPAdes) (version 2) | ecosystem: Environmental > Aquatic > Marine > Epipelagic ... | reverse complement strand
CTGTTCGCCCATGAAAGCGGTACGCGAGCTGGGTTCAGAACGTCGTGAGACAGTTCGGTCCATATCCGGTGTAGGCGTTAGAATATTGAGAGGAGCCTTCTTTAGTACGAGAGGACCGAGAAGGACGTACCTCTGGTGTACCAGTTATCATGCCAATGGTAAACGCTGGGTAGCTATGTACGGAGTGGATAACCGCTGAAAGCATCTAAGTGGGAAGCCCACCTCAAGATAAGTATTCTCATCACATAAGTGAGTAAGGTCACGGTAAGACTAACCGTTCGATAGGCATCAAGTATAAATGTAGTAATATATGAGCTGAGATGTGCTAACAGACCGAGGACTTGAATTTTCAAATAAACTTATAGTTACTAATATTTAGTAACTATTTTTGCTTTGGTGTTTTTAGTGTATTCAACGGAACCACACTGATCCATCTCGAACTCAGTAGTGAAACGTTATAAATCGACGAAAATACTTGGAGGGACACCTCCTGGGAAAATAGTTCAATGCCAAAGTTTTATATAATTAATCAGTAAACAAACCTCTGAAACTATCAAATTTTACAATTTTGAAGTTTAATAACGCATAAGTTTTAAAGTAGCTACTCAATTAAGCTATTAATTAGAGCTTTAATTTAAGAGTAGAGGAAATATCAACTATCAATCTTTAATGGGTAATTTACCCTTTTAATCATGCGCTTAGTAGGTATAATAACTTAGAATAGGAATTCACAGATCACTATTCTAATAAGCTATATATATATCTGACTAGCAAAAAGTTTTCCCTAAACCTATAAATAGATGTTTTAATTAAAGCGTAACTAATATTTACTCTAGTGCTAAAGTTTGAGGAAGCTTTAACGACAGCTGCTAAAGAGAAAAGGTCGAAATAGAAACATCTTAACGCCCACTATCTACTTAATCCCATAAAGCCGTGGTTTATAATGCTTATACTTCTCTTCATCATTACAACTAAAGAAGTATTTAAGTATCTAAGATTAAGCCAAAACCTAGGGAAGTTTTAAATCAATATTTTTTCGTTTTAATTAGGGAATAAAAAATAATCAAAGCATAGAATTATTTCTATGCTTTGATTATTTAGGAAACTTATATTTAAACTCGAGGTTTAAATATAGGTTTCAAAAAGTTATAAAGTTTCAAACTTTATGGATTTACTGCATCACTTGATTTTACTTTCGTTAACTTTTCTTTTAAGTCTTCGATTAATAATTTTAATGAATCAATGTTATCATCTTGAATGTTTTGTTTAATTTCAGTGATTAAATGCTTTACTTAAAAAAAATATTTTTAAACAAAGTTCTATTAAATAGAATAAAGAGATAAAAATTAAATTTAAGGTACTTAATAAGTACCTTAAATTTAATTTTGGATTATAGATTTAAATTAACGAATTAACCGTTAACAGCTGGAGCTGTTAAAGCTACTGGTAATACTTCACCTGAAGCTAAATCTAATGGGAAGTTGTGTGCGTTACGTTCGTGCATAACTTCCATACCTAAATCAGCACGGTTGATGATGTCAGCCCATGTGTTAATAACACGACCTTGAGAATCAACAACTGATTGGTTGAAGTTGAAACCGTTTAAGTTGAACGCCATTGTGCTGATACCCATAGCAGTTAACCAGATACCTAAAACTGGCCATAAAGCTAAGAAGAAGTGTAAAGCACGAGAGTTGTTGAACGAAGCGTATTGGAAGATTAAACGACCAAAGTAACCGTGTGCTGCAACGATGTTGTAAGTTTCTTCTTCTTGACCGAATTTGTAACCGTTGTTAGTAGATTCGTTTTCAGTTGTTTCACGAATTAAAGAAGAAGTTACTAATGAACCGTGCATAGCTGAGAATAAAGAACCACCAAATACACCAGCAACACCAGCCATGTGGAATGGGTGCATTAAGATGTTGTGCTCAGCTTGGAATACAAGCATGAAGTTGAAAGTACCAGAGATACCTAAAGGCATACCATCAGAGAATGAACCTTGTCCGATTGGGTAAACTAAGAATACAGCAGATGCTGCAGCTACTGGAGCTGAGAATGCTACGAAAATCCAAGGACGCATACCTAAACGGTAAGATAATTCCCACTCACGACCCATGTAAGAAGCTACACCTAATAAGAAGTGTAAAACTACTAATTGGTAAGGACCACCATTGTATAACCACTCATCGATTGAAGCTGCTTCCCAGATTGGGTAGAAGTGCATACCGATTGCGTTAGAACTAGGGATCACTGAACCAGTGATGATGTTGTTACCGTATAATAAAGAACCTGCTACTGGCTCACGGATACCATCGATATCAACTGGAGGAGCTGCGATGAACGCGATGATGTAACAAGAAGTAGCTGTTAATAATGTAGGGAACATTAAACAACCAAACCAACCGATGTATAAACGGTTTTCAGTACTAGTAATCCAAGCAGAGAAACGTTCCCAAACTGAAACGCTTTCACGTCTTTCTAAAGTTGCTGTCATAAAAAATTTTATTTATTATAAATCTTCCCAAATGTTTAGTTTGTTAATTACAATTATACAACATTCTACTATTTGCTATCACGATACGTATTAATAGTTTTTAACAATATTTAAAAATTCTAACTCAAAATCAAATAAAGCCCTGTTTGTGTTACCGCCAATAAAGAGTTGTTGATCTTTTTGGAACATCCAAACTTGAGAGTAAGTAATATAACTCATTAATGTACTTATCATTAAGAAGAAAAAGCCTAAATAAATTAATGGAATCCCAGGATCGAGTTTCACTTGTAACCCAGTAGAACTTAGAATTTCTAATAGTGTAAGGTTTTGATTAAAATTAAGTTTTTCATTAATTTCCATATTTCCTAAGAATTCTCCACCTTCATTATAAATAGAACAATAACCTTCAAGGTTATCAATTAATACAATAATTCCATTTTGAGTAAGTTGGGAATTTGAAATCCATGTTAACCAAATTTTTTCTTGATTTGGAAAAACATTTACTAATGGGTACTCAATTTTTTGATTATTATTTGTTTTAAATCTTAATCCTACTAAATTCCAATCAGTTTGATAATAGTAAACACTTTTGTGTATAAGAGGATAATTTACAGAAATCGTTTTCCGTTGAATTTCATTCCCATGATTATTTAAAATCGAAATATCAGAATAAAATTGTGAAACAGTTTTATTTTTTGTATAAGTTATCCAAAAATCATTTACACGTGCTGAGTTTTGAGGGATAATTGATAACCTTCCATTGGATAAAATATTCTGAATATGAAAATTTTCAGTTTTTGGAACAATTTCTTGTGCTTTAAAGCCAAATAATGACGTTATAATCGTACCAATTAAAACCAAAATCATACTAAAGTGAACAATAATTGGTGCAATTCTACCAATTAAACCTTTGTAAGAATAAACTAGGTTTTTTTGTTGAAACATTGAATATTGTTTTTTTTTAACAGAAGCTAAAATTCTTGGAAATGATGGTTGGATTAAAATCGTATAATTTTTTAATTTATAAAAAGCACGATTGGTTCTAAAAAATTGACATCGACGTGCAACTTTTAACGATGGTAATTGTTGTAAAAAACTACAAAGAACTAAGCTACAACCAAATAAAAAGATTAACGATAAAAACCACCATGTTTTATAGACATGATCAAATCCAAAGTAAAGGATTTTATCCCATGAAAGAAATCCAAATACTGGACTTGTTAAAGGATAGTTTATTTTATACATCTCAATTGACTGATCTTGCTCAATTACAGTTCCAATAATACTACACAAACTAATTAAAAGAAGTGTAAAAATTGAAAACCGCAAATCGGCAAATAATCGAAAAATTTTTTGTTTCATTACAAATAAAAATTCTAATTTAAATATATATAGGTTCTGAAGATGCTAAACGAATTTGACCCGACGTTGCCCAATTTTGTAATTTTACCATTTGATTACTTTCTAAATTAGCCAATGGAATAAAATCTTTTAAGGCTAATGAAATATCTTCTGTTGTAACTTCACGTTTCTCATAAAAGGCTTGATACATTCCTTCAATAATACTTTGTCGAATTTCAGCTCCTGAAAACGATTCCGATAATTGCGCTAATTTTTCGTAATTAAATAGTTCCCAGCTATTTGGTCGAAATTCTTGAAGATGAATTTTAAAAATTTCTTCTCGTTCTTTTAATTTGGGTAAATCTAAAAAAAAAATTTCATCAAATCGGCCTTTTCGAATAATTTCTAATGGTAATAAATCAATATTATTAGCTGTTGAAATTACAAAAACAGGTTTGGTTTTTTCTGACAACCAACTAATAAATGTTGCTAATACTCGATTACTGGTGCCACTATCACCTCTACTATCAGTATTTGTAAATGCTTTATCAATTTCGTCAATCCATAAAATACAAGGTGAGATTGTTTCGGCAACGTTAATCATTTGACGTAAACGAGATTCTGATTCACCTACAATTCCTCCAAACAATTTACCAACATCTAATTTTAAAAGTGGTAATTGCCAATCATTTGCAATAGCTTTTGCTGCTAATGATTTTCCGGTTCCTTGAATACCAATTAATAACAAACCCCGTGGAGTTGGTAATCCATAATTTGAAGCTTGGACACCAAAGGCAGTTTTTCTTTTTGTTAACCAATCTTTCAAATTATTTAATCCACCTAGACTTGTAATTTGTTCATTTACGGAACAATATTCTAAAATCTCTGTTTGACTAATAATTTGTTTTTTTTCACTTAACAAAACAGCAATACTATTATTATCGATTGTTTTATAAGTTGCGATAATTTTTGATAAAACCCTACGGATCCGTTCTAAGGATAATCCTTGACAAGCTCGGGTTAAATTTTCAAATAATTCTGTATCAACCTCAATATTTAAAGATGTTACTAATCTAGTCAATTCTTGATTAATTTCTTCTTCTAATGGTAATTGAAATTGTAAAATTGTAATTAATTCTTGTAATTCTTTAGGAATTGATAAATCTGATCCAATAATGATGATTGTTTTTGGTTGAAGTTTTAAAATGCGACTTATATTTCGAAGTTTTCGAGAGATTGAAAGATCTGTTAAAAATCGATTAAAGTCTTTCAATAAAAATAAAGCCGGTGTTTCAGAATTAATTCGTTCTACAAGCTCTAATGCTTGCAATGGATTTTTTTTTGCAAAGCCCTCATTATTTGGATTGTTTGTATATCCATCCACAAAATCCCAGCTGTATATACTACGATTTAAATTTGTTTTTATATTTTTCCGAATAATATATTCTACTCGATCTTCTTCAATTGTATTGATATAAATAATTGGATAACGAGCTTTTAAAAAAAGAGCTAATTCACTGGTAAATTTCATAAAATATTTATTTAAAAGTTAATTTACGGAACTACGATTAGAGTAATCTTAAATAAAAAATTATTTATTATTAGAGTGATTTTTAAAGTCCACTCTAATAATGAAATTAGGAAATTAACGTCCAATTGCTAATGACTTTCTTCCTTTTTTACGACGGTTTTTAATAGTTTTACGACCTTGTGGAGTCGACATACGTGCTCTGAAACCAGATACTTTTAAAACTGCATATCGACTTTTGTTTGAAAGTGTGCGTTTTGCCATATTTGAATTAAATTAAATAAATTGTTTTATAAAACAGACGAGCTTAAAAATTCATTGATTATTAATCGTTTTACAATTCTTGATTGTTCATTAAACGCTTGTAATGCCTCGCGCTTATACTCATATAATGGATTTCGTTGTCCATAACCACGCCAGCTAACAGCATCACGGAGTAATGACATGTCTTGGATATGCTTAGACCAAATTGAATCAATATTTACTAAGCTTACATTTCGTTCCATACTTTCACAGAAACCATCACCATGGACTTTAAATTCATTAATTTTTGTTTGATAAATTAACCAAAACTCATTAAATAAATATTGCTGTAATCCATTTGGTTTACGGTCAGAATTTACTAAAAAACGTTTATCCAACAGGTTTTCAAACAATGTAATAGCTTGCTTTGTAGGGTAGTTTTTAACTGTCATCTCTAATAAAAGATCAGTAATCATTTGTTCACCATAAGCAATAATATTTTTTTGAAGTGATTCTTTGTTTAAAATTTTTGTTCGTTCTGAGTAAACAATCTTTCGTTGTTTATTTAAAACTTCATCATAATCAAATAAATTTTTTCTTTGTTGATATGCTCGTTCTTCTACTTTTTGTTGTGCTGAATCTAAACTTCGTGTTAAAAATTGTGATTCTAATGGTGAATCATCTAACATTTGTGATTGGAGGAAATTTTGAACATTGGATCCACCAAAAAGCCTTAACAGATTATCATCTAAACTTAAGAAAAATTGTGACGTCCCTGGATCACCTTGACGCCCACATCTTCCTCGTAATTGATTATCTACTCTTCGTGAGTCATTACGTTCCGTTCCAACAATATATAAGCCACCTAAATTTTTGACAATTTGATTTTCTTGCTTTTGATTTTTATTGTAGTGCTCTTTTAATTCGTCAATTAAGAATTTAATAGAACATTGATAAGAACCATTTGGAATAGCGTTGGTATCATTTTCTTTTAATGCTCTTAAAATGCCAATGTCTGATAATTCTAAGAACAATGGATTTTTCAATAATGAAAATAAAACACTTAAGAATCGTTGAGATGTACCTCTAAATTTACTTGTTAATGGGGATTGAAGAAGGGTTTGATCTTTTGAAAGTATATAATTTCGTGACAATGTCAAGATATCATATAATTCTTTCTGAATATTAAAGATACTATTTCCACCTAGAATAATATCCGTTCCACGTCCAGCCATATTTGTTGCGATAGTGATTGCTCCGCGTTTCCCAGCTTGAGCAACAATTTCTGATTCTCGACGAACGTTTTCTGGCTTCGCATTTAAAAGTTGGTATGACAGTTTATATTCATTCAACAATTCGGCTAACATTTCAGATTTTTCAATAGTTGTTGTTCCAATTAAAACAGGTTGACCTGTTGTTGAAACGTCATTACAAGTTTTTGAAATCGCATTCCATTTTAAGAACTGATCTTTATAAACTAAATCTGATAAATCTTTTCGTAAAGTTGGACGTGCTGTTGGAACTTCATCAACCGATAATTTATAAATCTTTTCAAATTCAATTTCCGCTGTTTTACCAGTACCAGTCATACCTGATAGCTTAGGATAAAGTAAAAAGAAATTTTGATAGGTTATTTCAGCTTGTGTCTGTGATTGTTGACGAATTGGTAATTTTTCCTTTGCTTCAATAGCTTGGTGAAGACCCTCACCCCAACGTCTGTCGGGCATAATTCGACCTGTAAACTCATCAACAATTACAATTCGATCATTTTGAATAATGTATTGAACATTCTTATTGAATAAAGCATTTGCTTTAATCGCATTGATTACATACGGAACCCATGGGTCACGTTGGTCGTATAAATCTTGAATTTGTAGAATTTTTTCAATTTGTTGACTTCCTCTATCCAGTAAAATGATATTTTTATTTTTTTCATCTACTGTATAGTCAACATTACGTTCTAAATATTCTATAATTTCAGCTGCGATTATATATTTATCAACAGGTGTTTCAAAACTCTCAGAAAGAATTAAAGGCGTTTGCGCTTCATCAATTAATACTGAATCAACCTCATCAATAATACAATAATTAAATGGACGAAGTGTTACATCTTTTGAATTTAAAGCTATATTATCACGTAAAAAATCAAATGTTACCTCATAATTTGTCACATAAGTTACATCTGCATTATAATTTTTTTTCCGTTCTAATGTAGACATATCATCTTGAATCAATCCGGTATTTAAACCTAACAAGCTATAAATTTGACTCATTGTTGCATGATCACGATTTGCTAAATAATCATTAATTGTAATAATATGAACACCATTTCCAGTTAACGCATTTAATGAAGCAGCAAGAGTCGCTACCAACGTTTTACCTTCACCAGTTTTCATTTCGGCAATTTTTTGATTATTTAGAGTTAGTCCGCCAACCAACTGAACATCAAAATGTCTTAATCCTAATGTTCGTAAACTAGCCTCTCTTGTTAATGCAAAAGATTCACTAATTATAGAATTTAAATTTTTAGAGTCCTGATATCGTTTTTTTAACTTAAAACTTTCAGCACGTAACTCACTATCTGTAAGCGTTTGAAACTTATCTTCAAAATTATTAATTTGATTAACTAAGTTCTGATATTTTTTTGTAATAGAATTTTTTTGCATCTAAAATTATTTAAAAATTTTTAAACAATAATATTTATACGTTTTTGTTTTCCTTCTTGGTAATCAAATTTGATTGTTCCTTCTGTTAGAGCAAATAAAGTAAAATCTTTTCCACATCCAACATTAAGACCTGGCTTAAATTTCATTCCACGTTGACGAATTAAAATATTCCCAGCTTTTACTTTTTCACCACCAAATTTTTTTACACCTAACCGTTTTGCATTTGAATCACGACCGTTTTTCGTGCTTCCCGCACCTTTTTTGTGTGCCATAATTTAAAATTTCCTATTGTTTCTAATTAATTCATAATAATATCTTCAATGAAAACTCTTGTTAACTCTTGTCTGTGACCTTGTTTTTTACGAGTTTTCTTTTTTGGTCGCATTTTGTAGACAATTGTTTTTTTACCACGGAAGTGTTCTAAAATTTTACCTTTAATTTTGACACTTTCTAAATATGGTTGTCCAATTAATACGTTTCCATCATCATTTAATAATAAGATTCGATTTAATGTGATTTGTTTTCCTAACTCTGTAGGAATTCGATTAAAATCGTAGAATTTTCCGGATTCAATCCAAAATTGTCTTCCACTAATTTCGACAATTGCATATTTCATAATCTAAATTAATTTATTTTTACTTGAATTAAATACTACTAAAAATTTTTTTAAACCGTCAACTTTTTTAAAAATATACTTTAGGTTTTACTTTTGGTTTTTAAGCGAATTAATTCTTTATAAAATAAATGAAATGCTTTTGATTTATAGCATTCAGGATTACTAATAATAGATAATTGGCGATTAATATTTAGATTTTCAATTTTTAAGATTTTAATCTGTTTTAATTTTATTTCTTTTTCAATAGAAGATGATGAAACAAAGGCTGCACCTAATCCCAAACTTACTGCAGTTTTAATTCCTTCAATGGAATTTAATTGTAAGATTGTTTTTAATTCATTTGTTTGAATTTTGTTCTGAATTAATGTATTATCGATAAATTTCTTGATTGTGGACGTAGAATGCAAAGTGATAAAATCTAAGCAATATAAATCTTCTTTTTTGATCACTTGTTTAAGGGCAAATGGGTGTGACTTTGAAATAATTAAACTTAACTCATCATACACAAATGGTCGAATTGTTAACTTTTTTGTTAATTTCTTGGAAATCTCACCACCCACAATAGCCACATCTATTTCACGTTTTATTATACTGGTTGAAATACTTCTTGTGGAATCGACTTGAACTTTTAAATCAATTTGTGGGTAATTTTGAGCAAATAATGCTAAAATTCGTGGCATTAAATAGGTTCCAATAGTCTGACTAGCCCCCACCTTTAAATTCCCACGATCTCCTTTTTTTAAATCAATTAAAGCACGACAACTTTCTTCACATAAAATTAATATTCGTTCAGAATATTGCAAAAAAATTTTTCCACTTTCTGTTAAAGAAATATCATTTCGTTCACGGTTAATTAATATTGTGTCCAAATTTTTTTCTAATATCTTAATTTGCTTGCTTAACGAAGGTTGGGAAATATATAAACTCGCTGCAGCTCGAGTAAAATTTCGTTCCGTTGCAATTGCTTTTAAAATTCTCAGTTGTTGAAGAGTAAAAGGAAGCATATTAAATTTAATTAATGAATAGTGAAATAAATAAAAAATGATTTGAAAATAGTAATTGCGGATGAATGGACTCGAACCATCATGCCGTGAGGCGCTGGTACCTAAAACCAGTGCGTATGCCAATTTCGCCACATCCGCTAAATAAAAACAATTACAAACTCTCTCTGATTCTTGAAAATAAATCTTTAAAGTATCTTTTAAGATTTATTCATTTTCATCTACATATACACTATATACAAAACTTGTTGGTTTTCCTCGTAACATTGATTTAGCTAATGAGAAAGATTTTTGAGCAGCTTTTACTCCTTTTCTTTTCCAGTTTGCTTTACGAGCATTTTTTTTTGCTTTTGATGTTCTTTTTTTAGGTACAGCCATTATTATTTTTTATATGAATATACTTTTGATAATGTTATCTTGGTTTGCTCAAAAAGTCAAGTTTTAATATTAGGATTTTTTGAAACAATAATAAACTTTCAATGAAAAATAAGGTTTCGCTGAAAACCATTTAGTCCGTTTTTTATTAAAAATTTACTATTGTTTCAAGTTGTATTTAAAGCTTCACTAAGGATAAATTACATTAAGTTCTTACTCACCATCGTTATTTTTATTTCGTTCAAAAATACTTAAACGACGTTTTTTTTGGAATCGACGTGGTTTTTTATCTTCGCCTGACTCTTGCGATGGTTCATTTTTGATATCACTTTCAGGTGCTTTGCTCTCACTTAATGAATTAACTAAAGATTTAGTTGAATCATCTGTAAACTCATTTGATCCTTCGAAGTAACTAGGATCAACATCATCAAAATTAACTTCTACTTCTAATTCATTTGTGTAAGTTAAAACACTATCTTCTAGTTTCTTACGACGAACAATGATTTTAGTCTTTGGATATAGAGTTTTTGATAAACATTGTTCTGCTAAATTATCTTCTAGATATTTCATAATTGCTCGACGTAATGGTCTAGCACCATAAAGTGGATCATACCCTTCATCCGCTAAGAATGCTTGAACTGGTAGTGTAACTACTAAGTTAATATCTTTTTCTGCTAAACGCTTTTTGATTTGATTTAGCATTAAACCACAAATTCTCCAAATATCAAGACGTGTTAAATGACTAAAAACAATAATTTCATCAATACGATTTAAGAACTCTGGACGGAAGAAATTCTTCAATTCTTCATGTACTAAGTCTTTGATACGTGCGAAAAGTTTCGGATCACTATTCCCTTCTTCTTTTGGTTCCCATCCTAAAATAGCATCTGGAGTTACTTTGAATTTTCTATCATCACCTTTTTGAACTTTTGATTGGATTCCACTCTCACGTTCAATAATTTTAGACCCTAAGTTTGTTGTCATTACAATTAATGTATTTGTAAAATCAACAACTCGACCTTTTGAATCTGATAAGCGACCATCATCTAAAATTTGTAATAATAAGTTGAATACATCTGGATGAGCTTTCTCAACCTCATCAAATAATACTACAGCGTATGGTGTTGAACGAACCGCTTCTGTTAATTGACCACCCTCATTGTATCCTACATAACCTGGAGGTGAACCGATTAATTTAGCTACCGTGTGTTTTTCCATGAATTCAGACATATCTAACCGAATCATACTTTCTTCGGTACTAAACATGTAGTCTGATAATGCTTTTGTTAATTCTGTTTTTCCTACACCTGTTGGTCCAGCAAAAATAAAACTTGCAATTGGACGATCGGGACTACTTAAGCCTACACGTGCACGACGAACCGCTTTTGAAACTGAACTAACTGCGTGTTCTTGCCCAATAAGTCGTTTATGAAGTGATTCTTCCATTTTCATTAAACGTTCTGATTCTGAACCTGTCAGCTTAGTTACAGGAATACCTGTCCAATTTGAAATTACATTCGAAATATCATTTTCATTAACGATATCAATATCTTCACGAATAATTCCTAAACGTTTTCTTTGAGCAGCAGCAGATTTTTTCATAATACGAATATGAGTTCGAACCTCTAATTCGTGATCCACTAATTGACGTGCTGCATCAAAATCATGATCTTTAATACACTCTTCTTTATCTTTAATTGTTTCTTGTAATTCTGTTAGTAAGATTTGTAAACCTTTAGGTAATCTTCTATTTTCTAATCTAACACGTGCACCAGCTTCATCAATAACATCAATAGCTTTATCTGGTAAGAAACGATCTGCAATATATTTATTTGAAAGAATTGCTGCTTGTTCTAAAGCTTTATCGTGGTAGCTTAAAGCATGGTGTTGCTCAAATTTTGAACGTAAACCACGTAAAATTTCAATTGTTGTACCAACACTTGGTTCATCTACCCGAACTGGTTGGAAACGTCTTTCTAATGCTGGATCACGTTCAATATATTTACGATATTCATCATTTGTTGTTGCTCCAATACAACGGAATTTACCACGTGCTAGTGCAGGTTTTAAAATATTTGCAGCATCTACAGCACCTTCCGCTGCTCCAGCACCAACTAATGTATGAATTTCATCAATTACGACAATAACAGCACTATCATTTTGTGCTTCTTCTACAATTCGTTTTAAACGTTCTTCAAATTCCCCACGATATTTAGTACCAGCTAAAATTGACCCTAAATCTAAAGCCATAATAATACTACCATCTAAGAAATTCGGTGCTTTTTCTGTTAAAATTAATTGCGCTAACCCTTCAGCAACTGCAGTTTTTCCAACACCTGGCTCACCAATTAAAACAGGATTATTTTTTGTTCGACGAGCTAATGTTGCAATTACATCATCAATCTCTTTTTCACGTCCAATAACTGGATCTAAATTCCCATCAACTGCTTCTTTACTGATATTTTCAGCATACTCATCTAGTGTTGGCGTTTGACTTCCACGTCTTTCACGTTCTAATAAGTATTTTTCTGCTTGTGTTAATGGACGTAGCATTTCTTCTTGTGTTTCTTCAATATAAGCTAAAACTAAATTTCTTAGCTGTGGAAGATTTACACGCATTTTATCTAACGTACGTCTTGCAACACCATCGGGTTCTGCAATAAGAGCTAGTAAAATATGTTCTGTACCTACAAAGTTTTGACCTAGATCTTTCCCTTCATGAACAGCCATTTCTAAAACACGTTTCGCTCTTGGTGTGAAAGGAATTTCTGACGCAACAAAACCTGTTCCACGTCCAATATATAATTCAATTTCTTTTCGAGTTTTCTTTAAAGTAATTTTAATTTTTTTTAAAGCTCGAGCACCAATACCATGTCGTTGGCCAATTACTCCTAATAAAAGTTGTTCAGTTCCCACAAAGTTATGCCCCATTCGGCGTGCTTCTTCCTGAGATAACATGATAACTTTAATAGCACCTTCTGTAAATTTTTCAAACATAATAATTAGTTCGCTATGATTATTTTAAAATTTCTATTAGTTTCTATTCACTTATTTAGATTAGGAAGTTTTTCGATTCTTCCACTCAATAACTATTATACATAAATTTTTATAACAGGGTACTAATATTATCGAGAGGTGAACTTGCATTTGCATAATATTTTTTTTCCATTCGACCGGCTAAATATGTTAACCGACCTGCTTTGACTCCTAAATTCATTGCGTAGGCCATTTGTGCTGGGTTTTTTGCTTGAGCAACTGCAGTATTTAATAAAACACCATCGACACCTAATTCCATTGCCATAGTTGCTTCACTCGTTGTTCCAATTCCAGCATCTACAATTACAGGAATTTGGGCGTTTTCAACAATAATTTGAATATTCGTTAAATTTGCTAAACCTTGTCCAGAACCAATAGGTGAACCTAATGGCATCACAGTAGCACATCCTAAATCTTCTAAGTGTAAAGCTAACATAGGATCAGCATTTATATAAGGTAATACAGTAAAACCTTTTTTGATCAAAAATTCTGCAGCTTTTAAGGTTCCAATAGGATCCGGTAATAAATATTTTGGATCTGAAATTACTTCTAATTTGACAAAAAAATTATCTTCTTGGCCTAATCGACAAGCTAGTTCATGTCCTAAAAATGCCATTCGAATGGCTTCATCTGCTGTTTGAGAACCAGCCGTATTTGGTAATAACCAGTGTTTGTCCCAATCCAAATGATTTAAAAAGTTGGTTGTATCATGTTTTAAATTCGTTGGTAAACGTCTAATTGCAACAGTCACAATTTCACATTCACTACTTTTGATACTATCAATACCATCTTTTGTGGTTTTATATTTTCCTGTTCCTAACATTAATCGAGACGTAAATGTCTTGTCGGCAATCGTTAATTTATCAGAATTATTTTTCATAAACTATTTAGGTTTTCCTACTCCCCAGGTAGGACTTGAACCTACGACCAATCGGTTAACAGCCGATTGCTCTACCACTGAGCTACTGAGGATATTATATATACATTAATTATAACACATATACCTCGATTATAGCATAGCTTTGTTAAATTAGCAAGTATTACAAAATATTAATTAATTTTAATCTTTTGAGCTGTAAACAATTGATAAAATCATTATTTTATCAATTGGTTTCTTTATTAAAGATTAAGAATCGTAATACATGAGAATCTAATTTTAAAGTATTAGAAAAATTGTTGATATATTTTGGCATACTTGAAAAGTTCAATTGAATATAATTACCTTTCGTTTTATTAACAATTGAATAAGCCAAATTATGTTTTCCACGTGAAATTACGGAAATATCTGATACGTTAAACTTTCGTAAATTTTTTGCAAAATTAAATACCCAAGTTTTTAGTTCACTGTCATTAAATTCTTCTGTTAAAAGAATCATTATCTCATAGTCTCTTTGCACTGCCATACAATAATAATTTTGATTAAAAGTAAAATGATAATAACGTTATCTTGAAATGAATGTCAACGTAAATTGTTGGAAAAGCTTTGCTTATGTTTATACTTCAATATAATTTGGTCATTTTTGGTACAATAGTAAAGCGTATTACAATTTACACAAAAAAATTTTATTGGAGAAATTTCATGGATTGGAATGAAATTCAAAACGCTTTATCAAACGCTGTTTTTGCTATTTTACTTTTTGCAATGGTAATTTATTGGGTTAATTTATTATTCTTCAATGATAAATCTTATTTATCGACATTAGGTCGCATAAGTACAAGTCTTGCTACTGTCTCTCTATTTTTTATTCTTTGTTCTCGTTGGGTAGTCGCAGGTTATTTCCCATTAAGTAATCTATATGAGTCGTTACTTTTTTTAACATGGATTTTGCTAGCTGTTTATTTATATATTGAAACAAAAACAAGTAGTAGATTAATTGGTGCTATTGTTGTTCCAATTACGTTACTAATTAGTGGGTTTGCAAATCTGACACTTTCTCCAGAAATGCAAAAATCAAGTCCATTAGTTCCAGCATTGCAATCGAATTGGTTAATGATGCACGTAAGTATGATGTTATTAAGTTACGGAACTTTAATTATGGGTTCTTTACTATGTATATTATTCTTAGTGATTTCTGGTTATAAAGATGTCGATTTAAAATCGACGGATAATTCTTCATCAGCTTTCTATAATGTAATGTTAGATTATTATGAAGCCAAAATAATTTCTTCATCCTCAGAAGTGTCTGATTTTGGGAAACTAAAATTATTACAAAGTATTGATAATTGGAGTTATCGAATTATTGGGTTAGGCTTTCCATTTTTAACAATTGGTATTATTTCTGGTGGTGTTTGGGCAAATGAGGCTTGGGGTTCATATTGGAGTTGGGATCCAAAAGAAACATGGGCACTAATCACATGGTTAGTCTTTGCTACATATCTTCATGCTCGTATTACAAAAGGTTGGGAAGGAAAAAAAACTGCAATTTTAGGTGGTTTAGGCTTCTTTGTAATTTGGATTTGTTACTTAGGAGTGAATTTTTTAGGAAAAGGTTTACATAGTTATGGTTGGGTTTCATAAATCCTTTAAAATCTTATCCTCTTTTTTTTTCAATTTGAACAAATTATGTTAATTATTTTTTCAGAATTAACATAATTTATTGATTACACTTGCTTTTAATCTTTATACAATTTGAGCTTTTTTTAATAAGCTAGCAACTGTTTCTGTAGGTTGTACACCATAGCTTAACCATTTTTCAATTTTTGCAACATCAAAATGACTTTGTTTTGAAATTGGATTATAGTAACCCACTTCTTCTACTGGTCGTCCATCACGACGAGCACTACTTTCAATAACAACTAATCGATATGATGGAGCACGTTTTCGTCCAACTCGTTTTAATCTTAATTTTAACATAGTAATAAATAGAGAATATATAAGAATTTGATTTATTAGCGTCTAGAGTAATATTCAACTACAAGTAACTCATTAAGTTGTAATTGAACATCATCACGATCACAATAGTCTAAAACCGTTGCTTCTAATTTTGAATCATTAAATTCTAAATTAGCAGGAATTTCACTTCGTTGATTTACTTTTAAATTATTAGTAACAAGATTTTTTGAAGTACTTTTTTCTTTTACACTAATTACATCGTTTAATCGACATTGGAAACTAGGAATACTAATTACTTTCTTATTTACTGTAATATGACCATGATTTACTAGTTGACGCGCTTGAGCAATACTTTTTGCAAATCCTAGTGTAAAACAAAGTGTATCTAATCTCATTTCTAATAATTGAAGTAAAACTAAACCTGTTACACCTTTTCTTCGACGTGCTTCTTTCACATAACGGAATAATTGTTTTTCAGTTAATCCGTAATTGAATTTTAATTTTTGTTTCTCATTTAACCGAATACCGTACTCTGTTGCTTTTTGGCCATTAGTATCTGAACCTTTAGCTTTTCCAGGTGGTTGATCTTTAATTGATCGTTTTGTTGTTAAACCTGGTAATGTAACGTCTTTTCCGAAACGTCTAATAATTCTTAATCGTGGTCCGCGGTAACGTGACATAAATTAATTTTAGTGATAAGTAATCTTTTATAAATACTTAATTATTGTTGAATCAATAAGGGCGAGTGACCGGACTTGAACCGGCGAATGGCGGAATCACAACCCGCTGCCTTAACCACTTGGCCACACCCGCCATATTGTCTTGACTCATAGTTTACCAGTTTTTATAATTCAATGTCTAGCAAATATAAAAAAACTTTATGAAACAAGTAAAAAATTTTTTTCTTAATAATGAAAAATATATAATAGATCAAGATATTAGCTTATCGGATTTAATTACATATTTTAACTACAATGAAAGTCTGTTAGTATTAGAATATAATCAAGTGATTTTTAATAAAACTCACTGGAAGACAACTTTTGTCCAGGATTTAGACGAAATTGAAATTGTTACGATTGTGGGAGGGGGTTAATCTTATGAATTTTATAAAATTCCCTAACCTTAGGTTTGGATAACTCAATTATAACTAATTTTATTGATAATTTTTGAAATAACTAATTAAATAGTTCATTCTATTTAATTAGCTTTTGTAAATACTAAACCATTTGTTTCACCATATCTTTCCATAAATCGAATAAATCTATCCCATGCTTCCGGACTCTTCATAATATAAATTGCTTCAATTGCTTCAGGCTTTCCGTTAATAAATTTAGCACTTACATTTCGTGTTTCTAAAATACCTTCATCATCAATTAGATACATACCGGTAATTTCACCTTCTTTTGTTGTTCGTTTATCTAAAATATTTGGATTTTTGAAAACAAAAGTTGCAGTTCCAGTACTTCCATCACGAGATCTAGTTAAACGGACATCTGGTAATACTTTTTCACTTAACCCACGTATAAATTCAATTTTCGCTTCCATATTTTACTTTCTGTGAATATTAATAATATATTATGTAATAATTTAGTTAATATTAAAGATAATTTTTTAAAACTAGTAAAGTTTTTAGTGTTATTAAAACTGGGATGGCAGGATTTGAACCTACGAATGGCGGAGTCAAAGTCCGCAGCCTTACCACTTGGCGACACCCCAAATATTCAGTGAAATTTTAATTCTATAAAACTATAAAATTGGGCAAGAAGGGATTCGAACCCCTGACACCGTAGGTCGTAACCACGTGCTCTAGTCCACTGAGCTACAAGCCCAAAATATACTTTTCAATTCAAATTATACTATATGTATAGTGATTAAGTAAAGTAAAAAAATAGAAAGAATGATACTTTCCACTTGCATAACTTCTAGTGATTGAATTACAGTAATATTTCAGAGATTTTTTATAAATAATGACAATAAATTTTGTAACAATCGAATATGGCTAAAAAAATTTTATATCAAGATAATGCACGACGTGCTTTAGAACGCGGAATGGAAATAATGGTGGAAGCAGTTTCTGTAACATTAGGTCCGAAAGGTCGAAATGTTGTATTAGAAAAAGCTTATGGATCTCCTCAAATTGTAAATGATGGCGTTACAATTGCTAAAGAAATTAATTTAACAGATCATATTGAAAATACAGGAGTATCATTAATTCGCCAAGCGGCTTCCAAAACTAATGATGTTGCTGGGGATGGAACTACAACTGCTACCGTTTTAGCATATGCAATGGTGAAGGAAGGATTAAAAAACGTAGCTGCTGGTGCGAACCCAATAGCAATTAAACTTGGGATGGAAAAAGCAACGCAATATTTAGTTACTCAAATCAATGAGTTTGCCCAGCCTGTAGAAGATATTCAATCAATTCAGCATGTTGCTTCTATTTCAGCGGGAAATGATGAAGTTATTGGATCACTAATTGCTGATGCATTAGCAAAAGTTGGAAAAGAGGGTATTATTTCTTTAGAAGAAGGAAAAGGAATTGTAACAGAACTAGAAATTACAGAAGGAATGAAATTAGAAAAAGGCTTTATTTCGCCATATTTCATTACTAATACTGATAAGATGGAAGTCTTATATGATAATCCTTATATCCTTTTAACTGATAAACGAATTACTTTAGTTCAACAAGACTTATTACCAATTTTAGAACAAATAACTAAAACAAAACGTCCACTTCTAATTATTGCTGAAGATGTTGAAAAAGAAGCTTTAGCAACATTAATCTTAAATAAGTTACGTGGGATTGTAAATGTTGTAGCTATTAGAGCTCCAGGATTTGGTGAATTAAGAAAACAAATGTTAGCAGATATTGCTATTTTAACTGGTGGTACTGTTATCACACAAGATGCAGGATTAAGTTTAGATAATATTCAACTTGATTTATTAGGTCAAGCACGTCGAGTTATTGTTACAAAAGAAGGAACAACAATTGTTGCTTCTGGTCAAACATTAGATGCAATTAAAGTTCGTTGTGAACAATTACGGAAACAAGCGAATGTCGCTGATACTGCTTACGAAAAAGAAAAATTACAAGATCGAATCGCAAAATTATCTGGTGGTATCGCTGTTATTAAAGTTGGTGCTGTAACTGAAACAGAAATGAAAGATAAAAAGTTAAGATTAGAAGATGCTATTAATGCTACACGTGCAGCAGTTGAGGAAGGCATTGTTCCAGGCGGTGGAACTACATTAACACATTTATCTGAAAATCTTTCAAGTTGGGCAAAAACAAATTTAAAAGATGATGAGTTAATTGGAGCAATGATTATCTCTCGAGCAATTTTAGCGCCGTTACGTAGAATTGCTGAAAATGCAGGTATTAATGGACCAGTAATTCTTGAAAAAGTTCAAGATCAAGAATTTGAAGTTGGTTACAATGCTGCAGACAATACGTTTGTAAATATGTATGAAGCAGGAGTTGTTGATCCAGCAAAAGTAACACGTTCAGGCTTACAAAATGCAACATCAATTGCTAGTATGATTTTAACAACGGAATGTATTATTGTTGATGAAGATCCACTTATTAACTAAACAATTTCAAAAAATATTAGATTAAGACTCAAAATAGCTAATTACCAGAAATAAAAAAATGAATATTATTTAACTTTCAAACAATGGATCAACAAAGATTTGAGTCTTTGTTGATCCATTGTTTGAAAATTTTTAGAATTATCTAAAAATAGTTTACAGTTTATGGTTAGTACGATAAACCTAAACTACGTGTTGTTTCTGCGCCTAAATATACGCGAACACTTAAGAAATCTGTTGGACAAGCTGTTTCACATCGTTTACAACCTACACAGTCTTCAACACGAGGTGATGAAGCGATTTGACCAGATTTACACCCATCCCATGGAACCATTTCTAATACATCAGTAGGACATGCACGTACACATTGTGTGCAACCAATACATGTGTCATAAATTTTTACAGTATGAGACATAAAAAATTATCCTTTATTTTTAAAAAACTTGGTAGAAAACGTTTATCAAACGATTTAAGTCTAATTGTCTTGGCTGATTGAACGTTATTCAAAATTTTCGAATTAAAACGTGTTATTTTATTAACGTGATAATCTTTGAACTTGTTGAATCGCTAAACGGCCAATATTATATAATGCCCATGATGCTGCAACTAATAACGGTAGAGCAATTACAAATATACGAGTATCCATAAATAAAAATCCTTTATATATATAATTTTAAAAATTTATAAAATAATACCTTACAATTGTACTATTATATTTTAATAGTATACATAAAATACAAAAAATTGAATAGTTATGTTACATTTGGAAATGCTAAGTTCCAATAGAAATGATTCGGGATTTGTATTTTTTGAAAAATTAGTTTATAGTAGAATATATCAAACGATAGGCGGTATGGCCAAGTGGTAAGGCAGTGGATTGCAAATCCTCTATCCCCAGTTCGAATCTGGGTGCCGCCTGATATTTTAAATTCAAAAAAATAACAGGAATAAGTTTAAAACTAGTAGATTAGTCTTTTGAAAAACGAAAAAATAAAAGATTTATAACGTATGTTAACGATTTTTTCAATGATGAAGATAGAATTTAAAATTAAATTCGATGAAAACACCTGAAAAGATATCTGATACTCGACGGATATATCTATTAGGAGCAAGAAAAATATATTTAAATGCTGATTTGCTAATTAATATTATAAAGAAATATAATACATTTAAGAAACAAATACTCTAATTTTAAATAAAACTAATTTTTGGTTTAGTCTTTTAGCTTTATTCTAACTAATCTTTTTTGCGTAATAACTGGTGTCAGACTATAACAAAAAACTATAATCTTGCATTCTACATAGTTTTTTGATAGAATAGTAAATATAAACATTGGGAATGTGGTGAAATTGGTAGACACGACGGACTTAAAATCCGTTGCTGTAAAAGGCGTGGGGGTTCAAGTCCCCCCGTTCCCAAACTGAAATTATGTTAATTTGTTCATTTAAATGTAAAAATTCAAGAATTCTTTTATAAAATTCTTTTATTTTTTGTTAGAATGTAAAATTAGAATATTCTGATTAATAACAGATAATTATTTATTTATTCGCATTAATTTAAAAAAATTCCATTCCAATAGACTATTTCATTGGAATGGAATTTTTTATGTTCTCAATAGATTTGAGTTAAAAGATCGAAATTGAACAAAAAACGCCTGGATCTAATTCAAGTTCCGCTAATAAATCAACAACAGATAAGTCACGATCCGAAGAGATTTCTAAGATTCGTTTATGAGTTCGAATTTCAAAATGTTCTCGTGAATCTTTATCAACGTGAGGTGATCTTAGCACACAATAAATTCGTTTTGATGTTGGTAAAGTTACCATGCCAATCGAATCTAGTGATGCAGAATTTAGAGTTTGAGTAATTTTTCGACATGAAGAAACTAAAAGTTCATGATTAAAAGATTCTAATCGTATACGAACTTTTTCATTCGTTTTATTATTCATAGAATTTTTTAATTATTTAACAATTTTAGATACTACACCTGCACCAATAGTACGACCACCTTCACGAATTGCAAAGCGCATACCATCTTCAATTGCAACAGGGTAAATTAATTCAGCTGTCATCTTAATACGATCACCTGGTAATACCATTTCTACTGATGATCCATCATCTGCAGTGAAAGCTGTAATTGCACCTGTTACGTCAGTTGTTCGAACGTAGAATTGTGGACGGTAACCAGTAAAGAATGGCGTTGAACGACCACCTTCTTCATTTGTTAATACATATACTTCTGATTCAAATACTGTGTGTGGAGTAATTGTACCTGGTTTAGATAATACCATACCACGTTCAATATCTTCACGTGTTACACCACGTAATAAGATACCAACATTATCACCCGCAAAACCTTCGTCTAAAGTTTTTTGGAACATTTCAATACCAGTAATTGTAGTTGTTTGTGTATCACCAACACCAACAATCTCAACACTTTCACCTACTTTTACAACACCACGTTCAATACGACCTGTTGCAACAGTTCCTCGACCAGTAATTGAGAAAACATCTTCAATTGCCATTAAGAAAGTTTTGTCAGTATCACGTTCTGGAGTTGGGATATAATCATCAACTGCATCCATTAACGCAAAGATTTTATCAACCCATTCGTTATCACCACGTTTAAGATCTGGATTTGCTGAAATAGCTTCAATAGCTTGTAATGCTGAACCTGGACAAATTGGAATATCATCACCTGGGAAATCATAAGCTGATAATAACTCACGAACTTCTAATTCAACTAATTCTAATAATTCATCATCATCAACTTGATCTTGTTTGTTTAAGAACACAACGATATCTGGAACACCTACTTGTTTTGATAATAAGATGTGCTCACGAGTTTGAGGCATTGGACCATCTGCAGCTGATACAACTAAGATAGCACCATCCATTTGCGCAGCACCAGTAATCATGTTTTTAACGTAATCTGCGTGACCTGGACAATCTACGTGTGCATAGTGACGACTTTGTGTCTCATACTCAACGTGTGCAGTGTTAATTGTAATACCACGAGCACGTTCTTCTGGTGCTCCATCGATATCAGCATAATCTTTGATTGCTGAACCACCTTCTAATGATAAAGTTGCAGTAATTGCAGCAGTTAATGTTGTTTTTCCGTGATCAACGTGACCAATAGTTCCAATATTAACGTGCGGTTTTGTACGTTCAAATTTTTCACGTGCCATTATAAAATTCCTTTAAGTTTTAAAAAATTGCGATTAAATTTGTAGCTTGTAGCGAGATCAGTTTTAAGTTGAAATTAGTATCTAAAATGCGCAAAAGCTTTATTTGCTTCAGCCATCTTATGAGTTTCTTCCTTTTTTTTAATAGTATTACCAATTTCGTTGGCAGTGTCAATAATTTCATTTGCTAATTTAATAGCCATACTTCTACCAACACGTTGTTTTGAGTATTGAATAATCCAACGTAACGAAAGATTTGTTGCTCTGAAGCGACTTACTTCAATAGGTACTTGATATGTTGACCCACCAACTCTTCGTGCTTTAACTTCTACAATTGGACTAGCGTTTCGAATTGCATTCTCAAACACTTTTAATGGATCTTCATTTGTTTTTTGCTGAATGATATCGAATGCATCATACACGATTTTTTTTGAAATTGTTTTCTTACCTGATTTTAAAATTCGTGTAATAAGTAAACTAACTAAATAACTGTTGTAAACCGAATCCGTTTCTGGAAAACGTTTTTTTGAAATATTTCTACGTGACATAAACTATATTTACTAAATATTTTTATTTCATTAATTTTGTATTAATCTTTTGGTTTTTTAACACCATATTTTGAACGACCTTGGCGTCTGTTTTGTACACCGCCTGTATCTAAAGCTCCTCGTACAATATGGTATCTTACCCCTGGTAAATCTTTTACTCGACCACCACGAATTAATACAACTGAGTGTTCTTGTAAGTTGTGACCAATTCCAGGAATATATGCTGTTACTTCAAAACCTGAAGTTAATCGAACACGGGCAACTTTTCGAATTGCTGAGTTTGGTTTTTTCGGTGTTGTTGTATAAACACGTGTACAAACTCCGCGTCGTTGTGGACAGTTTACAAGAGCTGGAGACTTTGTTTTCTTCTTAATATTGATACGTCTAGAACGTACTAATTGTTGAATAGTTGGCATAAAAATTTTAAAGTATTTTTAAATGTGTTATTGATCAGTTGAATTTAAACCATATTTTTTCATGAATCGTTCAACTCGTCCTTCACTATCAATCATCACTTGTGATTTTGTATAAAATGGGTGGTTTGCTAACCACATATCAACTTGAAGTTCTGGTTTCGTTGAACCAATTAAACCTAAAGGTTTTCCATCACATAAAACTGCAGTTTCTGAAAACCATTCAGGATGTAAATCTTTCTTTGGCATAATATTTTTTTGTAATAAAATTCTAACGTTTTGAGTATTGAGGAGCTTTTCTTGCTTTTCTTAATCCATACTTTTTACGTTCTTTAATTCGTGCATCACGGGTTAAGAATCCATATGGTTTTAGAGTGATTCTATGTTGCTCATTCATTTTGCATAATTGGCGTGCAACACCTAATTGAATTGCTTGTGCTTGGCCTGTAAGACCGCCACCATTTACAATTGCAACAATATCAAATTGTGTATCTAATTTTACAGTTTTTAATGGAGCTAAAACTGTTGATAAATATGTATCGTTATACTGTAAGTACTGATTTCCAGAAACTTTATTAATTGTGATGTTTCCTTCACCTGGTACTAAGAAAACTCTTGCAATTGCTTGTTTACGTTTCCCAAGTCCAATCTCAGTTTTTTGAAAAGTTAGCTGTGTCATAAGTATTTGGTATTAGTTTATTTTTTAATACTCGAATATAGATTTGTAACATCAATTTCGATTGGGTTCTGTGCTTGATGAACATGGTCATTACCATTATAAATTTTTAATCGTCTCATTAATCTCTTTGCTTCTGTTTGAGATAACATACGTTTTACAGCACGTTCAATTGTAAAACGTGGAAGACAATCAACTACATTTCGAATTTTTAATGAGCTACCTGGTCTACCCGGGTTGTTAACAATATAGTGTTTAGCATTTTCATTTACTACAATTGCTTCAGCGTTAATTAAAATAACGTAATCGCCTACATCTACAGATGGATGATATTGTGATTTATTTTTACCTTTCAGTAAACCTGTAATTACAGTTGCTAATCGACCTAAAGTCTGTCCACTGCAATCAATAACATACCAATTACAGTTCTTATAATCTTTAGTTGGTAAGAATGTTTTATTTAATGAGTTCATAATTTTTTTTAATATCTAAATAGAAATATTATTGTAAAATAATACCTAATTTATTTTTTAATGTCGAAAATACTTCGATGGATGATTTTCTACCAAAGTTTTTCAGTTCTTGAAGTTTTTCAGGTGAATATTGTAATAAATCTCCTACTGTGTTTATCTGAGCTTTTTTCAGACAATTATATGCTCGAACAGATAATTGTAATTCTTCGATTGCGATATTAGTATACGGTTCAATACTTATTGATTGGACTTTTGGTTCTAATTTGTTAATTGGAGTAGTCTGTTTCTTTTCAACTAACAAACTAAAGACATCAATAGTTACTTGAGCTGCTGCTTTAAAAGCTTCATTAGGTGAAATACTACCATTCGTCCAAATATCTAAAAATAATCGTTCCGTTATATTATTCTCATTATCGTAAACATTTTCAATCTTAAAATCAACTTTCTGAACAGGCATAAAAATTGCATCTAGTTGAAGATAATTTTCATCTTCATCATCGGCATTTTCTTCTAAGAATGTTTGGGATGCTAATTTATATCCAGTACCATATTCAAATTTAAATTCAATTTCAATGACATTCGCAGTTGAAATTGTCATAATGTAATGATTTGGGTTTACAAGTTCTAAATCTGATGGTAATTGAATTGAATCAGCGGTAACTACGATTGGTCCTTGAATTTTTAAACGACCAAATTGTGGTCCTTGAGGGTTACCTTGAGGATTACCTCGTAAAATAACACCTTTTAAGTTTAATAAAATTTCTAGAATATCTTCACGAACACCTGGGATAGTTGAAAATTCATGACTAACTCCAGCAATTCGAACTGCAGTAATTGCAATTCCACCTAAATCATTAAGTAATACTCGTCGTAATTGATTCCCAATCGTAATTCCTTGACCAGATTTTAAAGAATTTATTAAAAATTGTCCATGACAAGCCCCTGATTCGATCTTGTCAGATTTAAGGCATTTTACTGAAATGTTATTTATCATTTGATTTTTTAAAACTAAATTCTAAACGCGACGACGTTTAGGAGGTCGACATCCGTTATGAGGAACAGATGTAATATCTTGAATTGAAGTAATCTCTAATCCTGCTCCTTCAATGGCTCTAATTGCAGTCTCACGACCTGATCCTTGACCTTTCACTAAGATATCTACACTTTTGATTCCAATTGTTGCTGCCTCAAGAGCAGCTTTTTCAGCAGCAGTTTGTGCAGCAAATGGTGTACTTTTTCGTGCTCCTTTAAATCCTGAACTTCCTGCTGATGCCCACGAAATTGTGTCACCGTTTATATTTGTGATAGTGACAATTGTATTATTAAAAGTTGATTGAATATGAACAACACCATTCTTTACATTACTTTTGTCTTTTCTAATTGTTGATTTTCTAGTTGTTTTTGGCATATAAAAATTTCAAATAAATCCAATGCTAGTATAAAATTATTTTTTCTTACCCGTAACAGTCTTTTTAACTCCACGTCGACTACGAGCATTTGTTCGAGTTCGTTGACCTCGAACAGGTAAACTGTTTCGATGTCTTTTGCCTCGGTGACAATTGATTTCATTTAATCGTTTAATATTTAAACCATTAAATCTTCTTAAGTCACCTTCTAATTGTAAGTCTGACTCTTCTAAAGTTTGACGTAAAGCTACAGCTTGTTCTGTTGTTAAATCATAAACACGTGTATCAGAATCAATATCTGCAATTTCAACAATTTTTTTTGCAGATGTTAGACCAATTCCATGAATATAAGTTAATGCGTATGCAATTTTTTTATTTCTGGGTAAATCAACACCAACTAATCTTACCATTTCATAAACTCCTTTATAATATTATCCTTGACGTTGTTTGTGCTTCGGATTGGGACAAATTACCATAATTTTACCATGTCTTTTAATTACGCGACATTTGTCACACATTTTTTTTACGGAAGGGCGAACTTTCATATTTTAATTTTTAAATAATAATTTCTAGTTTATCGATAAATTTCTGAGTAATAAATATTACTAATTTCACGTTTTAAATCTAAAATTACACCACCTAGAATTAAGAAAGATGTTGTACTTAAACCACTTAAACTTGTAATATTTAGAGTCGATTCAATGAAATTCGGTACAATTGTAATAAATGCCAGTAATGTCGCACCCATTAATGTAATCCGTTGAATTTCTTGTTTTAAGTAAAAGATTGTTTGGACTCCTGGTCGAACACCTGGAATTTTGACAGCGGATTTTTGAAGTTGATCGGAAATATCTTTAGGATTTAGAACAATAGATGAATAGAAAGAACTAAAGGCTAAGATTAAAACAAAATAACCAATCCAATAAATCCATTTAAAATCTGTTAAGAAATTTAACGATTGGAATATTCCTAAATTAATAAGATAATTTGGAATTACTAAAAAACTAGTTGTCAAAATAATTGGCATTACACCTGCTTGATTAAATCTTAATGGAAGATAACTTTCACTTTTCTTCTTCGCATAAGAATTTGAAGAAGTTCGACTTAGACGCTTCGAGGAAATTAAATTAATAATGAGCGTCGAATTTTGTAACAAGACAATTGCATAAAGTGCAAACAAAATTAACAGCACAAGTCCACTCATGGATACAACTGAAAGAACTGCAGTGTTATCACGATTTTCATTAATAATCTTATCAATAAGATTTGGTAAATTTGAAACAATATTTATATAGACTAATACGGAAGTACCATTTCCTAATCCGTAATCTGTTATTACTTCACTTAACCATAATACAATCATAGCACCTGCAGTTAACCAGAGAACAAGTTGACTTGCTAGCATAAGATTCCAATTAAATAAAATCGGACGAAGATATAAAGTCAATCCAATACTTTGAATGATTGCTAAAACTACTGTAATGTTTCTTGTTAAACGACTAATCTCACGTCTGCCTTGAAAATCTCCTTCTTTCTGCAATTTTGCTAATTGTGGAGAAAAACCAATCAGAAATTGAAGAATAATCGTTGCATTAATTGCTGGGAAGATATTTAGAGTAAACAACCCAATAATAATGATCTTATCTCCTAAAAATGTACGTATTAAATTCTTAGCAACTAAATTTTGTTGAATTGCAGCTGCTAGATCATTATGATCAATTCCCGGAACTGGAAGAAATGTCCCAGCTCGAATAAATATCAATATAATGAAAGTAATTAAAATACGAGGTAATAAAGCTTTTAGAAGCTGAAAACTGAATTTAATTCTCACAGTTTATTTTTTTAAATTTTATAAATTATTGTTAATTTAAATCACGAACTTTTGCAACTTGTGATTTTGTTGTTAAATTTTGTAGTGCACAAATTGATGCACGAGCATTATTTAATAAATTGTTAGATCCTAATTGTTTTGCAATAACATTTTTAACACCTGCAACTTCTAATACGATTCGAACTGCTCCACCTGCAATTACACCAGAACCTTCAATAGATGGTCGCATAACAACTTTACATGCTCCATAATTTCCAATTACATTATGTGGAATACTTAATGCTTTTGTAATTGGTAATTCAATTAAGTTTTTATAACCATCTGCTTTTGCTTTTTTAAAAGCGTTTACTACATCATCAGCTTTAGCAACACCAACACCAACTTTGCCATTTTCATCACCAATAACAACAACAGCACGGAAACTTAATTTTTTCCCACCTTTTGTTACTTTTGAAACACGACTAATTTTAATTAATCGTTCTACAAATTGTGGTTGGCGGCGTGCATTTCTCTTTACTCGACCTTGTTTTTTTAAATCAGTACTCATAACATTTAATTGATCTATATTGTTTATAAATTTTAGAGTTAGAATTTTAACCCACCTGCTCTTGCTCCATCAGCTAAAGCTTTTATACGACCATGATATAAATACGGACCGCGGTCAAAAACAATTTTTGTAATGTTTTTCTTTAAACTTAGTTCAGCTAATTTTTCTCCTATAAGTCTAGACGCGTCGCATGTACGGCCAGTAGATAATGTAAGTTTAATCGAACGATCTAATGTAGAACAAGTTAGTAATGTCTTTGATGTTGTATCATCAATGATTTGTGCATAGATATTCTCATTTGAACGATAAACAGATAAACGTGGTCGCTCTACTGTACCTTTAATATTTCCACGTAATGCTTCACGTTTTAATTTGTTGTACTTATTAGGTTTTAATTTTTTGTTTTTGTTTTTTAATTTTAGTAAAGTCCGTCTAGAAAGTTTCATAATTTTGTGGGGTTTAATTTAAAATTTTGAGAATTCAATAAAAAAGTAGAAACGTTTAATGGTTCAAAGCTTGTACCGCTACAAAGCGATGCTACGCTTCTTGCGGCAAGCAATCGAAACCAATAAGTTATTTTCCAGCTTTTCCAGCTTTACGAAGAATTTGTTCGTTTTTATAAAGAATTCCTTTTCCTTTATAAGGTTCTGGTTGTCTCCAAGAGCGGATATTAGAAGCAAATAAACCTAACAATTCTTTATCACATGACTTTAAATTGATTGTCGTGTTTTGAACAACTTCGACTGAAACTGTTTCTGGAATATCAATTGTCACTGGGTGACTATAACCTAAATTTAAAACAATTTCTTTTCCTTGAACTGCTGCTCGATATCCAACACCTTTTAAAATTAAAGTTAGTTCAAATTGTTCTGATACTCCAATAATCATATTATTGATTAATGTTCGGTATAAACCGTGAAGTGCACGAAGATTTTTTGAATCATCTTTTAAACCAACTTTTAAAATATTTTCATTTTGTTGAATATCAATAGTGTTAGGAATTACCGTTTCTAAAGTTCCAAATTTGCCTTTTACGATCATTTCCGAACCATTCCAATTTACCTCAACATTAGCAGGGATAGTAATTGGTAATTTTCCTATACGTGACATTGTCAAAACTCCTTATTTACCAAATATAACATAATACTTCACCACCAATACCAAGCTCTTTTGCTTTTAAGTTTGTCATTACGCCTTTTGATGTAGACATAATTGCAACTCCTAAATTATCTAAAACTCTTGGTAATTCTTTCGAATTTGCATATACACGTAAGCCTGGTTTGCTTACTCGTTTAATTTCATTAATTACAGATTTTCTAGATTTTCCTGTATATTTTAATGAAAGTAATAGATATTGACGATTTCCTTCTTGATAATCTTCAAAATCTACAATAAATCCTTCTTCTTTTAAAATATTTGCAATCGCTAATGACATCTTTGTAACAGGAATCTGAACAATTTGATGTTTTACCATAGTAGCATTGCGAATTCTTGTTAACATGTCTGAAATCGTATCTGTTACCACAATTTTCTCCTTATCGAATATAGTTTTATTTATTCTTGTGACCAACGTTTGCGTTTTAAATGTCTCTTGCGATCCCAAACTTGACTAACTTCTGAGTAAGAAGAGTATTTGTCGTAGTAACCACAATCATTTAATGGGAATCGTAAGAATTTGAAAAGAATCATTCCATTTAAAATTTTATCCATTGATTTAGACTGGTATTTTGGAGAAGACTGTTCTAAACAAATTGTAATTGTACATCCTCGTGCTTGATCTACATCATCATAATTAATTTCTGGGAAAATTAATTGTTCTTTTAAACCAAAAGTATAATTCCCCGCTTTATCGAAACTTCTTAATGATAAACCACGGAAATCACGAATTTGAGCAAATGTAAAGAATAATAGTTTTGTTAAAAACGCATACATCTTTTCACCGCGTAAAGTAACACTTAACCCTAATTCCATATCTTCACGAATTTTAAAGCCAGCAATAGCCTTTTTAGATCGTGTAATCAATGGTTTTTGGCCACTAATTTTTTCAAATTCTTCAATATTCTTTTTCAAGATACTTGTATTTTGTGCCGCTAAGCCAAGACCCCGATTAATTTGAATTTTTTTTAATTTTGGAACCGTATGAGGGTTTTTAAATCGAGAAGGACTATTTTTGATTAAAATTGGTTTAATACCTTCTTCATATTCTTTTTGGATATCTTCTAATAGATTATAGATATCACCAATTTCTTCTAGTGAATGTTGATTTAGCATATTAAATTATTCTTAATTTATTTTTACATTGGAATGATGAATCGGAGCTTCAAATTGCTTAATTTCACCTATCTCATTCTCCGTAGTTGGTTTCACATGTTTGAATTTGAAATTAATTCCTTGTACAATAATTTTTTGCGTTTTTTTATCGACTTTAATAACTTCTCCAGTCTCATTTTTATAAGCACCAGAAATAATAGTTACTTGGTCACCAACTTTTACATGAAGTTTTCGCTTTTGTGCCATTTATAAAACCTCCGGAGCTAATGAAACAATTTTTGAAAGATTTTTATCACGAATCTCACGGGCTACAGGTCCAAAAACTCGTGTGCCACGAGGATTATTTTCAGGATTAACAATTACTGCAGCATTATCATCAAATCTAATATACATACCATCAGGACGACGGATAGTTTTTTTAGTTCTTACAATAACTGCTTTCACTACATCAGAACGTTTAACAGGCATATTTGGAATTGCTTCTTTTACAACGGCAATAATTGTATCACCGATTTCAGCATATTTTTTATTTCCACCTAATATTCGAATACACATTACTTTTTTCGCACCTGTGTTATCAGCTACGGTTAAAATTGTTTGAGGATAAATCATAAAATACTATTTAACTGATTAACGATGATTTTGAAATAATTTCAACTAACTTCCAACGTTTTCTTTTACTTAATGGTCGACATTCTTGAACTAATACTTGATCTCCTACATTACACGTTTCCATTTCATCATGCGCTAAATATTTCTTAGTTTTGATTAATGTTTTTGAGTATAGTGGATGAGGATATCTACTTTCAATTTTGACTACAATAGTCTTTTGCATTTTATTACTAACTACAATACCAACTTGTTGTTTAACTGGCATTTTTTAACTCCTTAAATTCCGAATTATTTATTAATTTCGTCTGGTTGCTCTGCGTTTTCTAAACGCATTGTTAAAAGAGTTTTTAAATGAGCTAGCTGACGTTTTGTATATTTTATTTCGTGTGATTTTAAATTTTGTCGTGTTGCCTTTTTGAACCGTAAATTAAATAATTTGCTTTCGGTTTCAATAATCGCTTCTGAAATTTGTGCATTTGAAAGCGAAAGAATATCAGTGAATTGAGGTAAACTCATAGCTTATTTAATAGTGTCTTTATTAATAAATTTTGTTTTTAAAGGTAGTTTATAAGCAGCTAAACTTAATGCAGCTTTTGCAACTTCTTCAGGAACCGAACTAATTTCAAAAATAATTGTTCCAGGTTTTACTACTGCTACCCAATAATCTACAGCACCTTTACCAGACCCCATTCTTGACTCCGCAGCTCTTGCAGTAACAGTCTTATCTGGGAAAATACGAATCCACAATTTTGCGCCACGTTTCGTATAACGGGTAATTGTTCGTCGAGATGCTTCAATTTGACGTGAGGTAATCCAAGTTGGTTCCAAAGCTTGTAAACCAAAACTACCAAAGCAGATTTGATTACCACGTGTTGCTTTTCCTCGCATACGTCCACGGTGGTATTTTCTATATTTTGTTCTTTTTGGACTTAACATAACAAATTATTTTAATAAAAATATAAACTGTCTTAATAAATCTTAGTTATTTAGATAAAATTTCACTTTTGAAAAGCCAAATTTTAATTCCTAAAACACCATAGATTGTATTGGCTTCTGTTGTTGCATAATCAATATCTGCACGTAACGTTTGTAATGGTACACGTCCTTCACGAACCCATTCACTTCGAGCAATTTCAGCCCCATTTAAACGTCCAGAAACTTGAATTTTAATTCCGTTAACATTTTGGCGTTGAGCTCTTTGTAATACAGTTCGTGTTGCACGTTTAAATGCAATACGTTTTTCTAATTGTTTTGCAACTAAATCTCCTAAAAGTTTCGCGTCTAAATCTTTAAATTCAACTTCTGAAACCTTAATTGTTAATTGACGACCGGCTGGTAATAATTTTTTAAGATTTTTTAATAAATTTTTTAAGCCATTCCCCATATCATCTACTAAAATTCCGGGTTTTCCAGTTTCAATAGTTAATTGGATGTGATCTTTCAATACATTTCGATAAATTTTGACCTTTGAAATATAATTTGCTCTTGAAATTGTATTAATGTAAGTTCGAATTTTATCATCTTCTTCTAAAATACTAGCGTACTGATTAAAATTAGCATACCATACAGAGTGATGCTCTTGTACCGTACCTAATCGAAATCCTAAAGGATGTGTTTTTTGACCCATATACGAATTGTTTTAATTTAAAATCATCAATTTATAATTTAATCGTTTTCTTTCATAACCACTGTAATATGACAAGTTGGTTTTAAAATTTTGTATGCTCGGCCTTGTGCACGAGGACGAATTCTTTTTAATTTTGGTCCTTCATCCGCAAAAATTTCATCAATAATTAATTTTTTTTTATCTAATCCATAATTATGTTTCGCATTTGCAGCTGCAGAATGAACTACTTGCCAAATAGGTCCACCAGCATCATAAGGTAAAAATTCTAAAATCATTAATGCTTCTTGATATGAGCGACCTCGAATTTGATCGATCACTCGTCTAATTTTGTGCGGAGACATCCGAATATATTTTGCTACTGCTTTTACTGATTGCGAGTTTGCCATAGTAAATTAATTAATACATGTATTCTTAGTTTATAAAAGTAACTTTCTGTTTCTGAAATCAAATTACCATAATGGTTCAGGTTTTTTAACAGGAAGTTTAGTTGTATACAAAAATTTAATAGTTATATAACTAAAAGGTTCTAAATTAGAATTATTTTTCGCTAAAAATTTATTTACTTTTGACTGTTGGTTAATATATATTTCATCGACCCAAATATCAAAAAAATCAATCGAAAAATTATTTTGCAAATAAAGAACCGGTGAATAAAGAATAGTTAATAAGTTATCTTGTTCTACATTTTTAGACTTTAAAGAATAGATAATATCATCAATAATATGATAGAAATATTTATTCTGAAAATTGTTTAACATAATTTTATCAACTACCGATAATTCGTTATTGTATTTGATGTAAAAAGTTTTTGATTTAATTTCATTAGAATTCGGATAAGAGTGTGTCCACCGAGTAAATAATTGTCTACCTTCATATGGTAACTTTAATTTTTCATTCATCTCAATATGCTCAAGAGCTCCAAAACTTTTTTTGTTCAGAGATAAAGATATCCAGTTGCCCACACTATTTTCATTTTGTAGATAGACATCATTTTTAGTTTCTTTTTGTCTATTATAAGTAGAAGATTGTTCCAAACATTTACATTGGTGTTCATGTAAACTTCGAAAGCTTGTAGCAGAATCTCCAACTAATTGTCCAAGATAACGAAATAAATTCAAATTCATTAGTTTTTAGTAATTAACGTTTTGATTTTCTATCAGCTTTAATGTGAGTTTTAAAATTTCTTGTTGAAACAAATTCTCCTAATTTATGCCCTACTAATTGATCTGAAATAAAAATTGGTACATGCTGTTTTCCATTATAAACTGCAATTGTAAAGCCAACCATATTCGGTAAAATTGTTGAAGATCTTGACCAAGTAGTAATTGTATCTTTTTTACCTTCCTTATTCATCTTATCAATTTTTTCTAATAAATGATAAGCAACAAAGGGACTTTTTTTTAATGATCTTGCCATTTTTAAATCTTTTTGTTAATAATCGTAAATAATTATCCTAGACAGGACGTCTACGAAGAATGTAGTCATCACTTAATTTCTTGTTCTTGCGTGTTTTCATACCTAATGCCGGTTTACCCCATGGTGTTAATGGACGTGTACGACCAATTGGTGCTCTACCTTCACCACCACCGTGTGGGTGATCACATGGATTCATAACTGAACCACGAACAGTTGGACGTTTTCCAAGCCAACGAGTTCTACCAGCTTTTCCACTTTGAACTAAAAAGGCATCATTATTACTAATTTCACCAATTGTTGCAAAACATTCTTTTCGTAATAAACGAATCTCTTTAGATGGTAAACGTAATGTAACGTAATCACCTTCTTTCGCTAAAATTTTTGCTGATGTACCAGCTGCGCGAACAAGTTGTCCTCCTTTATTTGGAATAAATTCAAGATTATGAACTGATGTACCTAAAGGAATCTCACTTAATGGTAATGTATTACCAACATTTAATGGTGAATCAGATCCAGATAAAATTGTATCACCAACTTCTAAACCTTTTGGATGTAAAATGTAACGCTTTTCACCATCAGTGTAGTGAATTAATGAGATACGAGCGTTTCGGTTTGGATCATATTCAATACTTGCTACAGTTCCATTGATTCCGTATTTGTTACGCTTAAAATCAATCATACGGTAACGTCGTTTGTGACCACCACCACGATGTCTAATTGTAATAACACCGCGATTATTACGTCCTTTATTACGTTGATTTTTTTTAATTAAAGTCTTTTCTGGTGTAGCTTTTGTAATTTCTGTAAAAGCTGAAAGAGCACGGTGTCGTGTTCCGGGTGTATATGATTTATAAAGACGGATACTCATAAACTTTTCTTTTTATATTTATTAATTTTCGGTAAATAAGTCTATTACATCACCTTTGGCTAAACTTACAATTGCTTTTTTATATTGTGGTTTCCAACCAACATATTTGCCGACACGCTTTTGTTTGCGAGGAAGACGACAACTATTAACTTTTATAACTTTAACATCAAATAAATATTCAATTGTGTTTTTAATTGTAATTTTATCTGAATTGCGATCCACGATAAAAGTATATTGATTATTTTCTAAAAGTCGTGTTGCTTTGTCAGTTATAAGAGGATATTTAATAATATTTGGATTACTAAGATTTGAAGAATTAGTCACAATAAGTTTCCTTTATATCATTTATTGACAATGAGCTTAATACAATTTGCTTTGTTTTTAATAAACTAAACGTATTTAAATTCGAAGCTAAAATTAATTCTACATTTTTAAGATTTTGAGTTGCTAGTTTCAATGAATCTGTTTTTTTTGAAACAACGACTAAAACTTTTTGGTTCGAATTAATATTACAATTCTCACACATTTTTAAGAAACTTTTTGTTTTTGCTTCTGTAAGTGTGTTTTCTAAATCTTCGATAACAATAACACTATTTTTTTTGTTATATAACAAAGTTTGTAAAGCTAATTGGCGTTCTTTTTTATTTAGCTTTAATGCAACTGTTTTTGGTTTTGGACCAAAGATTACACCACCACCTTTCCATAACGGTGATCGGCTCGAACCTGCACGTGCACGTCCAGTTCCTTTTTGTTGCCATGGTTTTCTACCACCACCTCGAACTTCACTTCGAGTCTTTGTCGATACTGTACCTTGTCTTTTCGAATTTAAATGACGTAAAAGATCTTTATGTAGTACATAATTCCCTGAATTCTCAAGAATATTTAATGTTAATTCATATGTAGAATCTATGGGTGCCCCACTGATATCTACTGGAGTGTATTTTATAAACTTTTGAACGGTCATACTTAATTTTGCTAATATAATTTTCTTAATTAGAAGGAGTAATACTTAATAAATTTCCAGGTTTTCCAGGAACTGACCCTTTGATAATTAAAATATTTTCTTCGGAATTTAATTGAATAACTTTTAACTTTTTAATAGTTGTAAGCTTATTTCCTAATTGACCAGCCATTTTTTTACCTGGTAAAACACGTCCTGGTGTTGTACCCATACCAATTGAACCAGGTGCTCTATGGTTTTTAGAACCATGTGTCATTGGTCCACGTGTGAAATTATGACGTTTTTGTAATCCTGCAAATCCTTTACCAACAGTTTTACCTTTGATATTGACTAGTTGATCTACTGAAAGTAAATCTACGTTTAAAACTTGGCCAACTTCAAATTCATCAACATTAGCAACTCTAAATTCTTTTAGATATTTTAAAGGTTGAATGTTTGATTTTTGTAAATGACCTAACTCTGGTTGCGTTAAGGATTTATTTGATGTATTACCATAGCCAACTTGAATAGCATTATAGCCATCTTTTAGTTCAGTTTTGATTTGCGTTACCATACAAGGTCCAACTTTTAGAATCGTCACAGGAATAATGTTCCCAGACTCATCAAAAATTTGTGTCATACCAATTTTATTACCTAATAAACCTATACTCACGATAGTCCTCCCAATATTTTTATTATGTTTTATTTACTCAACGTTAAATGCACTATTAGAATTTAATAAACTAACTAAAATTAGTAAATTATAAAGTTAGTTTAGAAATCTTCGGCTTTTTTTGTCTATATAAGGTATATTAACACTATTACTTAAATTTTTAACTTGTTTCGAATTATAAAAATAATCACAATTTTTATTTTATTATTCTTAGTTTAAAATTAGCCCTAATTTTATTATAAATTGGTAATTAGCTTATAGATTTTGTTCTATTTTTTGTTTCTATAACCGATATAATAAGTATTGGCAACTAATAAATACACTTTTATTTGATTAATTACTACGGTTATTCCTCTTACAAAAGTTTGTCAAACGATTTATAATTATAAATAAACTATATATTTCAATAATTTCTAGGAGAAAAAACTATGTCAAAAGTTGTTGGTATTGATTTAGGAACAACAAATTCAGTTGTTGCAGCAATTGAAGGTGGACAACCAAGTGTTATTATTAATAGTGAAGGGTTACGTACAACTCCATCAATTGTAGCATATACAAAAAAACAAGAATTATTAGTAGGTCAAATTGCAAAACGTCAAGCTGTAATTAATCCCGAAAATACATTCTTCTCAGTTAAGCGATTTATTGGATCGAAAGAAACAGAAGTTTCAGCAGAAGCAAGACAATTACCTTATACAATCACGAATGACTCGAATGATAATATTAAGTTGAAATGTCCCGCTTTAGGAAAAGAATTCAGTCCAGAAGAGGTTTCTGCTCAAGTTTTACGAAAACTAATTAATGATGCTTCAGAATATTTAAAGCAAGATGTAAAACAAGCTGTTATTACTGTACCGGCTTATTTTAACGATTCGCAACGTCAAGCCACAATGGATGCTGGAAAGATTGCCGGTGTTGAAGTTCTAAGAATTCTTAACGAACCAACAGCAGCGTCATTAGCTTATGGTTTAGATAAAAAACAAAATGAAACAATTTTAGTTTTTGATTTAGGTGGTGGAACATTTGATGTTTCGATTTTAGAAGTTGGCGATGGAATTTTTGAAGTTTTATCAACAGCAGGTGACACTAAATTAGGTGGTGATGATTTTGATAAAGTTTTAGTAAATTGGTTAATTAAAAACTTTAACGAAAAAGAAGGTATTGATTTATCAACAGATATTCAAGCATTACAGCGTTTAACAGAAGCTGCTGAAAAAGCAAAAATGGAATTATCAACGGTTGAAGAAACAAAAATCTCTTTACCATTCATTACTGCTGATGCAACAGGACCAAAACATATTGATCAAGAATTAACAAGAGTTGTCTTTGAACAATTATGTGATGATTTAATTGAACGTTGTCGTATCCCAGTTGAAAAAGCAATCAACGATGCTAGATTAGATAAATCAGATATTGATGAAATCGTATTAGTTGGTGGTTCAACACGTATTCCAGCTATTCAAAATTTAGTAGAATCATTAACAGGTAAAAAACCGAATCAATCTGTGAACCCTGATGAAGTAGTTGCAATTGGTGCGGCAGTTCAAGCAGGTATTTTAGCTGGTGAAATTAAAGATATCTTATTATTAGATGTAACACCACTTTCATTAGGGGTTGAAACACTTGGTGGTGTAATGACAAAAATTATTGCACGAAACACAACAATTCCGGTTAAAAAGTCAGAGATGTTCTCAACAGCTGTAGATAATCAAACAAATGTTGAAATTCATATCTTACAAGGTGAAAGAGAATTAGTTTCTGCAAATAAAAGTCTAGGTAATTTCCGATTAGATGGTATTCCTGCTGGAAACAGAGGAGTTCCACAAATTGAAGTAACATTTGATATCGATGTAGATGGAATTTTATCAGTAACAGCAAAAGAAAAAGAAACAGGAGTAGAGCAATTTGTAACTATTCAAGGTGCTTCAACTTTAAGTGAAAATGAAGTTCAAAGTATGTTGGAAGAAGCAGAAAAGAATGCAGCTGCAGATAAAATCAAACGAGAAAATATTGATTTAAAAAACCAAGCTGATTTATTATGCTCAGAAGTTGAAAAAGAACTTCCAAATGCTAACTTATCAGAGGCTGAACAACAAGAAATTAATAATTTAATCACTGAAATTAAACAAAACATTCAAGATGATAACATTGATTCATTAAAATTATTAATCGAAGACTTAAAAGAAAAGTTAACGAAAGTAAAATCAAGTGATGCAGTAAATCCATAAAGTTTGAAACTTTATAACTTTTTGAAACCTATATTTAAACCTCGAGTTTAAATATAAGTTTCCTAAATAATCAAAGCATAGAAATAATTCTATGCTTTGATTATTTTTTATTCCCTAATTAAAACGAAAAAATATTGATTTAAAACTTCCCTAGGTTTTGGCTTAATCTTAGATACTTAAATACTTCTTTAGTTGTAATGATGAAGAGAAGTATAAGCATTATAAACCACGGCTTTATGGGATTAAGTAGATAGTGGGCGTTAAGATGTTTCTATTTCGACCTTTTCTCTTTAGCAGCTGTCGTTAAAGCTTCCTCAAACTTTAGCACTAGAGTAAATATTAGTTACGCTTTAATTAAAACATCTATTTATAGGTTTAGGGAAAACTTTTTGCTAGTCAGATATATATATAGCTTATTAGAATAGTGATCTGTGAATTCCTATTCTAAGTTATTATACCTACTAAGCGCATGATTAAAAGGGTAAATTACCCATTAAAGATTGATAGTTGATATTTCCTCTACTCTTAAATTAAAGCTCTAATTAATAGCTTAATTGAGTAGCTACTTTAAAACTTATGCGTTATTAAACTTCAAAATTGTAAAATTTGATAGTTTCAGAGGTTTGTTTACTGATTAATTATATAAAACTTTGGCATTGAACTATTTTCCCAGGAGGTGTCCCTCCAAGTATTTTCGTCGATTTATAACGTTTCACTACTGAGTTCGAGATGGATCAGTGTGGTTCCGTTGAATACACTAAAAACACCAAAGCAAAAATAGTTACTAAATATTAGTAACTATAAGTTTATTTGAAAATTCAAGTCCTCGGTCTGTTAGCACATCTCAGCTCATATATTACTACATTTATACTTGATGCCTATCGAACGGTTAGTCTTACCGTGACCTTACTCACTTATGTGATGAGAATACTTATCTTGAGGTGGGCTTCCCACTTAGATGCTTTCAGCGGTTATCCACTCCGTACATAGCTACCCAGCGTTTACCATTGGCATGATAACTGGTACACCAGAGGTACGTCCTTCTCGGTCCTCTCGTACTAAAGAAGGCTCCTCTCAATATTCTAACGCCTACACCGGATATGGACCGAACTGTCTCACGACGTTCTGAACCCAGCTCGCGTACCGCTTTCATGGGCGAACAG